>Ga0209211_10000250_pt1 | contig 120255 bp, 101 predicted proteins | sample RifGroA2_FD_183992 | JGI IMG/M metagenome (GOLD analysis project Ga0209211, IMG submission 183992) | Groundwater microbial communities from Rifle, Colorado, USA - Groundwater A2 (SPAdes) (version 2) | ecosystem: Environmental > Aquatic > Deep subsurface > Groundwater | place: Rifle, Colorado...
GGAGCAAGTGGAATAGTAGACACATCTAGTGTATCAAACTTCCCAGATAAAGATGTAAGGGAAAAAGTCGCTCGAGTCTTTATTAACTCAGGAGAGCTTACAGGAGAAGAGTATCTATCTATAGTAAAGTTCCCTAATCTACCTATCTGGGGCATTGAAGATAAAGATACATACTTCCAACATATCATAGAATTCAATAAGATAATAAAGTTCTCACCAGATGCCCTGAATTTTATAAATCAAATAAAAAATGAGTTAAATAACTTAAAGCCAAAGATATATTCAAAAGCTCTACTAGACCTTGATTCCAAAGAAATTGAATATGAAGAATCTAAATTAGATACTACTAAATATTTAGAATATCTATTGAGTTTAAACAATGACATAACCCTATCTAACTATAAGAATATCAATATCTTTAAAGAATCCTACAAAGCTGAAAAAACAATAGACCAGTCTAAGATTATAAAAGAGTCTCAAGAGATCCTATCAATCCTCCAGTCTATCTTAAAAGATAAGGACAATAAAAATGAATTAAAGTCATTATCAATAAAAGCAAGCTTATTTAAAGATAAGAAAATTTCCCCATTCTCATTCTATAGCTACCTGGATGAATTAGCCCGTAGACACATAAAAGACTTGGATAGCTACACTAACTTAATTAACTTCGTATCATATTTAAAGAAAATAAACTCCCTTGATTCCAACAAGCTCTTTAATGAAATAGAAGAACTCACTTATGATATAAAAGACCTTATCTCAGACAACCCTAACCAGAAACTACTTACTAAATCCATTAGGAATATAAGATTCCTTGAAAGCTTCTTTAACCTCAAAGTCTCTAATGAAGACTTTGAGCGTTATCTTAAAGATAAGGATTCTTTCAAAGAAAGCTGGTTTAAATCTACTATAGAAGTTTTCGACTCCGCTTCCATAGCAAATTCCAGTGGCCGTTCGAACAATATTCTTCGAGCGAGCGAAGCGAGTCGAGAAGAATCTTTAATAGATAAAAACCTCCCAGACTTAGAAAACTTCTACGAACTTGCCCATACAAGAGACATTGCTATGTTTAATAACGCAATATCTGAAATAGATAAGCGTAAAAGCAGAACCTCAGCCATGATAGCAGGCGGGTTCCACACCAGAGGCATCACAGATCTCTTAAAAGAAAAAGGCTATTCCTACGTAGTCATCTCCCCATATTCAAAAACCCAGATAGATGAAGAGAACTACAGGGATTTATTGGCAGGGAAGAGAAAGCCTCTTAAAGAATTGATAAAAGGGCTCAATAGTTCACTTAGACTTATGCTTATGTGGGTAAATGATGAATTTAGAGAAGATTTTCAAAAATACCTGCAAAAAACAACTGATGCTGGAATAATAACAAAAGATAAAATAACGCTATCTGACCCAAGGCCAAGGTTTATCTGTGTAATGGCTGCTTGTATGGTCCAAATCTTTTTAGCAAAAAACAAACCTATCAAAGAATTAGCTTCTGCATTTAATCCAGCTTTTAGGAACATACTCAAAGGGAATATTACTATAAGACAAGCTGAAGATAAATCTTATCATATTAATTATGAAGACCAATATTTAGCGGTTTCAGAAGACAATGGACAGGCTATACGCGAGGCTACCAAAGGTGAATTTGAAATAGAAAACCCAATAGTCACAATCTCGCCAACATCTGAAGAAGCTGCTACAGCAGCTGGTCCTGCACGAGTCAACCAAGCTATATCTGCTGTTGAGTTAACTGACTTAGATAGGACACAACTTGCTCGAGTCTTGCAAGAGTTAATCTTAGCATCCAGAGATGGGAACTATTCTGGTAGTTCGGGGGTACTTGGTATAGTTTCTTACAATGAAAAATTAATAGAACGTTGTCGTCAGGTTGCTCACAACGATGAAGTAAGAGCTCAGTTGAATCGGATTAATTTTTATACTATTCAAGCTCAAGTACGCAGTTTACAGAGCAAGGCTTATGATTTAAGAGTAAATGGTTATTTAGAAAGAGCGATAGGTAAATATAAAGAAGCGCTTGATTACACAAGTAGACATGACTATGCTGACTTCAAGGGGATTATTGATGAATTAGAACAAGCTATTGCCGGAGCAGAAAAGCTTCAGCAGCCGCTACGGGAAAATATGGATGCATTACCTTTTGTGCATTTTTTCTACTCTGAGGCAGATGGATATAAAATTCTTAATCGCGTGAGCAGTTCTGAATTAGAAGTTATGATTCTCCAGCCGACACTCCAAGATAGTCCAATAGAAGCATCGCATCCAATCGTCCTTGTTTTACAGCCATATGAAGATAGAAGCTATTTTGTTGGAGGAATGGCAGTGGCGAGTTTTGCAGATGGGGTTATTTCCGAACCCCAAACAGTAACCCTAATTAAAGACAAAAGCTATATACAAAGAGGCATTACTTTACTTGTGTTAAAAGGCGAGATTAAAGAGTGGCGCTCTTCAATGAGCATGCAGCGCTCAGCTGTAAATATGTATAAACGTATGCAAGCCGATGAGCGTTTATCGATCATACATAATAACGGACAATATGTTGTAAGGAAAAGAAACTTGGTAACCTCTTCGCCTATTACCGCCGCCCAAATAGCCACTGAAGCCATAGCCAAAGCCGCTAATGATACCTCTGCCGGGGCAATGGGCAGTATTGACGTAGTAAGCCCTACTGATGAAGACAGGCATCCTGAAATAACAGCCAAATTAAAAGCAAGGCGCGAGGAATTTGAGGGCATTGCAAAGGATGCGCCTATTGAAGACATATATGGTATCCAAGCCAGAGTGATTAAAGTTCCTTTATATAATGAAATAGCAGGCTATAATTTTAAAGCGCAGGATGGCACGCATATAATAGCGTTAAACTCAATTACGTCTAAAGCTATTCAGGAAGAAGCCAAATTCCATGAAGCGAGAGAAATCTACTGGATAGGTAAAGGATTTATTCCACGAGAAGCCCATGTAATTGCCTGGGCAGAACAGGTTATTAAATTTTCAAAGGATGGTAAACTCACTCCATATCAAATGATCCAACTGGCTAAAATGGGCAAGGCTGATTTAGAGAATATCATAAAAGAAGGCCGCATTTTTCACAGAGCCGTTTTACAGGAAGCGATTGCCGAAGGCGCTGATATAACCATGGATGATATAGAAAAATATGAGAGAAATTTTAAGGAGTACGCTGAGAAAATGTTAGACGAGATAAAAGACATAAGAGCTGCCACTAGTGAGGATGCGGGAACGAAATATAATAAGCGGAAAGAACCCATGGAAGATGCTGTAGGCGTATATTACAATCCGCATCCTGGAGATGTTAATAAGATGGCATTAGGGGCATTTATGATGATTGAAGCAGACGGTATGGGCGGCGAGGGATTTTTTGGGTCTGGTAAAATTGCAGCGGAGATTATTAAAGAAAGGGCAGGAGAAATTTATTTTAATGAAGCTAGAGGGGTTGATATAGAAGCGCGATTACGGGATACAATGGAAAGACTGAATAATGAAATCCGAGATGCAGAATTAGATGGCGGAGGGACAGCTGTTGATCTGGTTGTTTTTGTTGAAGAGGGTGGCAAGCAAAAAGCATATATCGCCCATATAGGCAATACTGAAACATGGTTAGCCCGCAATGGCGTTACATATATTCTTACCAATAGCCATGCTTTTGCTATGGCGGTGTTTGAAATGGGAGCTATAGATTTACTACAAGCAGTAAAACACCCAAGAAGGAGTGAATTAGGTAGAGCTCTACATGGAAAACCTGGAGATGTACAAAAAATGAATGTACAAGTTGTATCAATTGAACTTCAAGATGGAGATAAATTATTGACTTTTAGCGATGGAGTAGGGGATGTTTTTAGGGAATATAGTGTGGTAAATCCTGAGAAAAATTTTTATCATTATAATATGGTAAAAAAACTAAAAGATGGTAAAGAAGGTGAATCAGGAGAGGTGCAAATCGACCCATCAAAAGCAAAGCCAGGAGGGCTGCTTGTAGAAGCAGTATTACAAGGCTCTGAACAGAAGATAGCTGATTTTATTGCTGGCAAAGCAAGAGAATTTGCGGCAGGAATTAACAAAGATAAAATTGATAATATTTCTGTATGCGCTGCTACTGCGCCTGTAGTGTTGACAAAAACGAAAATGCAAAGAGTGGAATTAGGAGGAGAACAAAAGGAAGGGGAATTAACAAAGCCTTTTATAGGCGATTTATGGATAAAAGCAGGTTCGAATTGGTATCGTATTTGGAATGAAAAAGATGACGGCCCTATATATTTACAGAGATATGACAGTGGAAAAAATATTTTAAAAGGTGAGGATAGATTTTTTGGAATAAATTTTGTATTTACAATTGGAAGAGATAGAGCAAGAAATCCAAACTATCCTGTTGATGACGGAGAACTGTCCAGGTTACATTTTTCAATAGAAGTTTTTAAGCAAGACAATAAGTTGTTTTTCACAGTTAAAGATCTGGAATCTACTAATGGCACTACTATTGAATATATAGAAGAGGTGGCTGAATCTTCTGCTGAGTCCTTATTGGCCACAGCCGCCTTTCACCTTACCGAGCATAAAGAACCTTTGGAGGATGAACATCTGCTTAAGAAACATGAACTTGAAAAAGACGAAGGGGCAATGCTTGTTGATAACATGAAAACAGCAGCTGCGGTATTGGCTTATTATGGCGCAGATGTAGATGGTAGGCATGAGAAAGTTACCATTGATGTTGATGGAGTTAAAGTAAATGTCCGTGTTGCAAACAATATAAAAGAAGCAGGTATTACGGTGGAAGATGTAGCAAAAATGATAAATGGACAAGTTAAAGTTTTGAAGCAAAAAGGATACTCAGAAGAAGAAATACGGAAAGCGCTCTCAGGCTTGCTTATCGTAGCTGCTGATAAATTACCTAAAGCTGCTTTGGGTGGTGACTGCGTAGGCAATAAACTTGTCCTCTTAAGCAAAGGCCTAAGTAAAATAGAGGATAAAACTGCGCGGATCATTATGGCAGACGCAACCCTCTATCATGAAATAAGCAAACACGAACTGACAGGATTAGGCAATGACGCCCACATCGAGAAGAACGATGCGGATGATGTGGAGTATGTAATAAGAGCAGCTAAAGAAAAAGGTTTTGCGAATCTTCAAGATTTTATAAATGCTATTAGGCCTACATTATCAGGGTCGGAGTTATTTAAGATGTTATTAATGGCAGAATTAGAAGAGACAATTTCCTCTGCAATAGCAGTATTACGCCGATATAGAAGTTTTATAACTGATGTAAGTATAGGAAGTTCAATTGATAAACTAAAAGAGTCTATGGATGGTGCACGAACTTTGGTTGAGGAGGAAGAAGATGTTAGTGAAAAAATCAGAAAAGCAGAAAGGCGATTAGAAGAAGCAAAAACCTTAGTAAATAGGATATTAGATGAAGCAGATAAATCTAATTTTATCCAAAAAATAGCTAAGCAAGGACTTCTGGATTTATTAACAAAGGCAAGAGAATTAGTAAAAGGAAGATTTGGAGCGAATTCAGAGCAATTTATTTTTTATGCAAAAACAATAAACGAACTTGCTGAAACTCTTAGTAGTTTTCTTAATGGCGGAAGAATAATAGAAAGCCTGGATGAGATAGGTAACAATATCTGGGCTTTAGTCAATGAGATAGAAACTGCGCCACAAAAAGGACAGGTATCAGGCGATGTTTTTATAAGAGATTATAATATATACTATATTTTAAACTTCAGGGCAAGTTTTGGAGAACGCGAAGATTTTATTGCGGTATTAAATGAGAATGGAACAATAGCGTCTATGTCTAAAAAAGGTTCACAAGTTACAAAAAGCCTAAAAGATCCAGGAAATCAGATAGAAATAACTATAGAAAAACAACAAGATGGTTCATATAAAATCACTAATATAAAACGTAGAATTGAACAAACTAAGATAATAGGTAAACAATTAGAATTATTAAATGCATTAGTCGAAGATTATAACAAAATTGAGCCGGAGATAAATGGCATAATAATGAGTAATTTTGATAAACTCTCTTCTGAAATTCAAGAAGCTGGCGAATATAGAGTTTTAATAGAAAATAGCGGAAGAATAACAATTGTCAGTAAAACAACTCCTTGGTTTGCTTTTAGCTTTGAGGTTGAAGAGGGAGTATTGCAAATAAGTGAAAATGTTAACATAAGGGAAGGTAGACAAATGTCTCCTAAACAGCTGGTACTATTTAGACTCTCTGCTATGGCATTCAATAAAAGCCAGGAACAAAAAGTTGCTGTAGTGATTGCCGATATACAGAACCAGAGGGGCCTGGACAAAGGACAGGTTAATGTATTAACTGACTTCTTGAATGGTGACGTGGGCATAGACGAAGCCTCTGAGCGCCTTGTAGGCACTGTAGTGCGAATGGTTCGGGGAGATATAGTTACACTGGATACAGAGGGAGCCAGAGTTTTACTTACTGTGGCCTTGGTTAGCACTGTCTATAACTTAAGTAGAATAGAACGAGTTGCTGTTGGAGCCTACCTCAGTATGATAAATCTAGGAGGTAGCAGTGTTTGGAATTTTGCTAACACGATAATGTATAATGGAGGTCGCAGTCGCAGTAGCGCAGACAGCGTAAGAATTTTGCAGGAAGCAGCCTACTTCTTGAAGATGGGATTATTGCCTGATGGTCTGATTAAGCCATCTCGTAGCGCAGAAGAAGCCCTTAAATATCTACAGTTACAAAGCGGAGATACTCTCCTTAGTCTTGGTAGCGGCATATCAGTAGATGAAGTGAAGTTTGCGCTTGAAGTTCCAGGCTTGAGCATAATTGCATTGGACAAAAATGCAGATTTAATGACGCAAGCCAAAGCCAATGCACAAAAGGCAGGCGTTACAGCGCAATTTGATTTTAAGGAAAAAGATTTTATACAAGGGTTAGACCTTGCGGATAATTCAGTAAAAGCTATTTATGCCAGGCTTTCCCTGCATGGCCTATCGCGACAGGAACTTGAGCGGGTATTTACTGAGATGTATCGAGTTTTAACTCCTGGAGGGAAAATCTTTATTGTGGTGAAGTCTGATAAGGGATTTAGCGGTAGATATCGAGGAGCGTCTTATGATAAGGCTACTGGTTTATGGACATATGTGAATGAGTTAGGAGAGAGGTTATCCAGACAATCATTTGAGAACGATGCGAATCTTAAGAGTTACGCGCAGGATATTGGGTTAGAACAGATTAATGTTATGGCACACAAGGAAATAGTTCATCTTGATTCTGCAAGAACAGCGCTTGATGACCAGTCTACAGAGCTATTGACGTTGACTGCTTCCAAGCCAACCCTTTCTGCTGTTCAAGCCGCCGCCCAAACTGCGGCTAATCCTTTTGGCGAAATAATACGCCATCTAAACAAGAGGTTTGGGTTGGATATTGAAATTAATGGATTGCCATCTTTTGAAGGTGAATTGATAAGATATGACGCATACGAAGAGATAATGCGAAAAGGAGAAAAGGCAGACGCCCTTTATATTATTAATAAAGGAGAGGTTGAAATTCCTATAGCAAAAGATGGAATAGGCATTACCTTTGTAAGAGGAAAGGGCAATATTGTTGGAGAAATGGGAATTTTAGGATTACAGCAAAAGCGCTCTGCCGTAGTTTACGCAGGAGCTGCTGGAGCGACATTGCTTCGCATACCTTATGAAAAGATATTGCCTTTTATGAAGAATAATCCCCAGCTGTTTTTTATATTGAATTTATATATTATGGAGAACAGGATTTATCAGGCAGATTTGAAAAAATACGCTTTGAAGATAGCGGAGCGTGAAAATAAAGACATAGGAGATATGCGTATACGGGTTATAGAAAAAGGCCCTGAGGATAATTTTGAAAAGGCCCTATTTTTATTCAACCATGTTGGAAATATATTAGATGAGGCCACTATAGATGAGATAAGAATAAGAGATATAGCTGCGCAACTTCCGATTACGCTAGAGGAATTATCTGAGCGATTGCCGCGATACGCTATACAAGAGCACGGTTATAGCGGCAAGAACACATGGGGAGTTGCTCTTGATATTAATCCTAAAGTCATAGAAGAGGTATGGGATATAGTCATCAAGTATCCGCATTTTTTGGATGTGATTTCTGGTTTAGATACGAAGTCGGGTATATCTGAGGATGAACAACTGTTTATTTTTTATAAGCTATGCGTAATATATCTTACTGCCAAAGCGCCCTTTGCCAAGGAAGCTCAGACGCCAAAAGCGCGCTTACGGGCCTATATTTTACAATATCTCGCAGAGGATGCCTTGGCGAGAACAATCACTTATGCGGCACAAGATGGCGCATTGACAGTTCCTTCTTTATCTCCGGATAAAGCGCATCTTTATGGTATTTCCAGCGCTTACAGTGAGCTTATAGAGTATGATGGCGTAATAAATTCTTTTTATAGAGCTATCTTGCGCGGAGAACTTTATTATGAGATGGCAGTGGATTTTAACTTCTGGACGCCAGGTGCCTATTTAAAAGAAGAAATGACCAAACCTATGAAAGAAGCGATACGCATACTGGCTGAACGTTCAGGTATGCGCCTTTCTATTCATGGCCCTATATTTTATGCTATGCCGGGCGTTGAATATAATTCCGAAATAATAGTAAAGGCCTATAAGAATACAGTAGATTTAGCTAAGGAAATAGGAGCCAGTAGTATAGTGGTTCACGTTACTTTCGAAGAAGAGATAGATGATTTAGTAAAAATTGCGCTTTATGGCGCCCAGCAAGGGATTGAGATATCTCTTGAGAATAGCCGCGCACTTAATGGAGGCCCTTATCAGAATGCCAGGAGATTTTTGGATGTTGCAAAAGAAGTTGCGCAACGAGTATCAGAAAAAAGCGGGAATACAGATTTTCTAAGCCAGACTTGGGATTTCTCGCATTTTGCATTATGCCCAGAAGTACTTGCTGCGAGAAAAAATTCAGAAAAAGCTGCAACAACAGCGTTAAAGGAAATAATTGGGGAAATTTTAAACTGGACGTTTGATAAAAATCCAGATAGCCCGCGCATACGCCTTAGAAAAATTCATTTAAGCCAACATGAAGGTAAAACAGATTTGCATAATTTAGGAGTGGCGGAAGAAGATGGCATTGGCAAGGTGCCTAACGTGAAAGCAATGGAGATGTTAATTGATCGCCTAACTGCGGAAGTAGTAGCTAAACTTGAAATTATCTTAGAAACAGCTAAGGTAATATCTGAGGAAGACTTAAACTGGTTAGATATTAACGTAAATATTCCTATCCGCAACAAAGCCAAAGACATTCTAGCTCAGTCCGCTGTCAAAGCCTCAGCTGCCGAGCCAGCGACGCCTGTATCCGCGCAAGAAGAGGCAAGTAGATTGCGGCAAACCGATACTTCTCTTTAACTATATTATCAGGGCATTCTCCACCTACGCGGTGGGAAATTTTATATGTCAGGCTTCTCGACCGGGCTTGCATAAATAGCCACCGTGTCCGCTCGAAGAATATTAAAGCAATCTTTCTAATAGCTGTTACTAGGGAACGGTTTGAAACCGTTCCCTACAATACGATTGGCCTTGTCCGGAGGAATTGGCATTTCCTCCCACCCAAAAAATTTTTCATAGGCGTAGACTCTATGGGGACATGTCAAAAAGGGGCACGCATATGACCATAGAGAGACTTAGTAGCCACAGGCCAAAGCCTGTAGCTACTAAGTTCACCAACGACTAATCCATTGCTTACATATTGATGATTGTATTGACAAAATGTAAATCATGATGTATACTTTTGGTATGATAAAACGGGCTATCTCAAAAAAGATCCTTCACTACGCGCGCCATTATCCGGTGGTCACTCTTACAGGGCCGCGTCAATCCGGGAAAACTACTTTATGTAAAGCTTTATTCCCAAAAAAGAAATATTTTTCGCTTGAAAATATCGATGTACGCGATTACGCGAAAACCGATCCGAGGTCTTTTTTAAGCGAATGTCTTGAAAAAGGAGCCGTAATCGATGAAATACAACGTGTTCCTGAGTTGGTATCTTATATTCAGGAGATAGTGGATACAAAAGATAAGCCGGGTCTTTTTATACTGACAGGAAGCCAGAACTTTCATCTTTTGGATACTATCAGCCAGAGTCTTGCCGGAAGGACAGCTCTTGCTGTTCTTCTGCCGTTCTCATACAGTGAGGTCTATTCTAACAAGGCGATCTCCATAGACAAAGTCCTTTTTACCGGTTTTTACCCCCGCATCCATGATAAAAAGCTTAATCCCACTGAAGTGCTTTCTTTTTATGTCAGCACATACTTGGAGCGAGATATCCGCATGCTTATTAATGTCAAGGATCTCTCAAAATTTGAAAAATTCCTCAAACTGTGCGCAGGAAGGGCGGCTCAGATCATTAATCTGTCAAATCTCGCGAATGACTGCGGTATCAATCATAATACCGCCAAAAGCTGGCTGGGCGTGCTCGAGGCAAGCTATGTTATATTTTTTGCGCATCCGCATCGCGCAAATTTCGGAAAGCGGCTTATTAAAGCTCCGAAACTATATTTTACCGATTGTGGCTTGGCCGCGCATCTCCTGGATATACAGAACGTCAAACACATCGCTAATCATCCGTTAAAGGGCGCTCTTTTTGAGAATTTTGTTGTCGTTGAGCTTTTGAAGGCCAGGACAAACCAGGGTAAAAACAGTAATATTTATTTTTTCCGTGACAATGTCGGTAATGAGGTAGATATTATTCTTGAAAATGGCGCTTCTGTTAAGCCTGTTGAGATAAAGCTTGGGAGGACGGTAAATGACGATTATTTTAAAGGTTTACGGTATTACCAGAAGATCAATAAGAAAAACTTTGTCAAACCAGCATTAGTATATGGCGGTAGTGAAGATCAGCACCGCGGAGCATTTGATATATATAGCTACAGAAATTCGGAAAAAATTAATACATAGATGTCTAGAGGAACGTATCAAAAAGAGGCATGGGAACTTTCTCGTGCCAGGTGCCAGGCACTATTTGTAAAGTTAGGGAGAAAGCTAGATGTTAGGCTGGCAAGTTAAAACCTGGCTTAAGATAATATCAGCGGTTCTTATCATAGCTTTTTTTACATATGATATAGCCTGGGCAGCGGACTTTAGTTCTGCTTCTCAAAAAAAACAATATGAAAGCGTAGCTAGCAGGGGTATTGCATATCTCAAATTAGCTAAGCAATATGCGATAACAGGAGAATATAAAAAAGCCATTGAAAATTTTATAATGGCATTAGTAGAATTAAAAGAGGCTCTTATGCTTAACCCCAACAATGCCATTGCAAAGAAAAATATGGGCGTTTATTATTGTGAATTAGCTAGATATTATGAAACGATGGGGGAAAGGATAGAAGCCATCGAAAACTTTGAGAATGCCATAAGAGCGTTTGAAGAAAACATTAAAGATAACCCTGATCCTGCAGAAGCTCGTTTTTACTTTGGTGATATTCAAGCTGAATTAGGAGAATATTTTAAGAAGATAGGAAGGCGGGAAGACTTTTTAGAGATGCTCAAAAGAGCGATCAGCGCGTTTAAAGAAGCTCTTAGTATCAATCTTAAATATGGCGATGCCTATTATAAACTCGGTATCGTGTATTACAGTTTAGGTAGATATCAAGAGGCGGTAGGTGTATTTAACAAGGCTATTGAATATGGAAACAGTTTTGGTCCCGAGGCGCAGGCCTATCTCAGTCGCGCTCTCGGCAAGGTAGAAACCGCCACTATTCAATCCTCAGCCGTCTTTTACCTTACCGAGCATACCAAACCTTTGCCAGAAGAATATTTGCTTAAGCCATATGAAGGCGCAATGGAAGCAGAAAGCAATACATCTGTAAATACGATATTAGATTATTGCGACGATAATCGTACTTTAATTTTTGGGCATGGCTGTGAAGTTAGAATAGCAAATAATATAGGCCAGACAGGAAGCTCAGTCGAAGATATAATAGAAATATTAGAAAAAGAATTTACAGAAGAGGACATGGAACAATTGTCAAAGGATGAACCACTGCGTATCGTAGCTGCAGATAAACTACCTGTAGCAGCCCTTGGTGGAGACTGTGTAAGTGATAAGCTTGTTCTGTTAAGCAAAGGCCTAAGCAAGATAAAGGATGAAAAAGCAAAACACATTATGGCTCAAGCCATGCTTCGACATGAAATCAGAAGACACGAACTGACAGGAAAAGGCAATGAAGCCCATACTTCAGAAAACGATAAATATGATATTGACTATTTAATAGCTATATCCAAAGAAAATAGCTTTGAAAGGCTTCAAGATTTTATAAATGCAATAGAGCCCACTTTGTCAGGGACAGAGTTGTATGGCATGCTGCAAGCGAGGCTACAGCTTGAAGTTGCTCAAACTACTATAGCCGCCGAAGCTCCAACCATAGCTGAAGCTGTGATAGTCGCCACTGAAGCCCCGATTGTCAAGCAGCCAGCGGCGCCAGTTGCCGAAGTTCTAGTACCAGAACCAGCTGCGCCTGCTGCCGAAGTCGCTATAGAAACTCTAGCCCCAGAACCAGCAGCGCCAGCCAGAAATACTGTAACGCCTAAAGCCTTGCTTAATATGATAGCTAATAAGACATTAGAAAATGCCTCGACTATTATTGAGGATATGGAGCCTTCTATTAAAAGTGAACTGGATGGATTGCTAGAACAAGCAAACCCTGATCCATTTTTTTTAATGGATATATATTCTAAGGAAGATTTATTAGACTATTTTAAAAATGGGAAATTGGCTGAGGAAGGCTTGAGGCTTGTTAAATTAGCTTTTTCTCAGATAGATATATCTGAGGCCAGCGAGTTATCGCATATTATTGATGAGAGAATTTCTAGTACGGAAATAGCCCTGATGCCACTTTTAAGGAAAATACCAAGAACCATTTTCTTGAGAGGAGGTAGTTCTATTAATAGAATAACAATGGATGGCGCTGAATTCAGGTATAAATCACAGGTGGAATTTGTTCCTTTTGCAGTGAGTGTCAGATCTATTATGGCAGAATTGATTTTAGATAGAGAAAGAGACTATGCGCAGATATATTTTAAAGACGCTATTTCTGAATTACTGGTAAAAATAATGGAAAATAACAAAGCGCTATCTCGCCACAGCATACAACGGATTAAAGATATTTCAAAAGAAGAAGATCTGAATATTTTTGAGAGCATAAATAAAGACGGTGAGATGGACGATTATACAGGTTTCGCATGTATAATATTATCTATGTTGCCTAAGTTTCCAAAAATATTTTTGGCAAAGTTGCCCAGAGACCAATGGAGCTTTACTTTTTCTATTGAAAACGGCGTACAAGGCGTAAGATTTTTTAACCATGTAACAGGCGAAAATGAATTCGTAAACTTTACATCTTGGGATACGCTGAAGGGGCTATTATCTCGCGAGCAATACAATAAAATAATGGGTTTATTCATTGTATTGGCTAATATCCCAGGCGCAAGGCTAGTGAATGAGTTTGATCGCGCGATTCTTGATAATGGTTCAATGTTGACGCAATTTGACAAAGTACGGCGCGCCTTTATAACCACGGGCGATAGACATGTCCCATTATTATATGATTCTTTCAGTATTTATTTATATGTTGCCAATGATATAGTAAAACACTATGAAAGCGTTATTACGCGTAAATTTAGTTTAGCGGAATTAGATCTTATTCTCAGCCTTCTGGGCATCCTTCCATCGGCATTGTCATCTGGCACTAGATACTTTACTTTTAGGCCTGTGTACAAAATGGGGCACACGCCTCGATTCATGGATATGCGACAAGAAAATTGGAAATCGCTTTTAATTCCCAATCATTTTGAATTAGAGAAAGAGGCAAAAATAAAAATTCGTGGCTCAATATATGAGGATGCAAAAAGTTTTGAGGTAAGAAAGTATCTTGATGAGCTTAATCTGACCTTGGATCAATTTATTGTTTTACTTTGGTGCAGATCGTTTTTGCATGAACAGGGGCGTTCTTTCTGGTATGAAAAATTAACCCCTGAATTAAGGGAAGAATTTATCTCTTTGTCTTGGCGAAAAGACGGAAAAAACATTTTAGCCAAAGCGCGCAGGTATCCAAAAAGCTATTTTATTTTAAAATTCGGAGAAGAAAAAGAAGAAAAATTTGATTCAAGCGAGGACTTCGCCGAGCACTTTATGGCGTATGTTTTATTCGGGCCGCAATTTAAAAAAGAGGCGCAAGTAAGAGCCAATTCCGCTGTATCGAAAAAATATGAATTTTTCAGAACCCATGTATTTGGGGGCGTTGAATATGACCGCAATACGGACATTAGAAGTCTTGAAAAAGTTTATACTTCAACTCAATATGCGCCTCAACCTTCCCGTATAGCTTATTTTTCAAAACTCTTCGATATCTTAGATAAAATAAAATGTGGGGAGTATTCTGATATCAATGCGTTAAGAATAGATTTAAAACAGGCTGATGCTATCTTGACAATTGAGTAAAGTATAAAGGAACGTTTTTATAGCCTATAAGAACAATCCAAATAAAAATCTTGACAAAAAGGTATTTTGTGGTAAAATTTAAACTTCTATTAATCGGAGTAAAATATGGATACTAGCCTTATAACAAAAAAGGAAATAGACAGAAAACATTATCTTATGGATGCCGAGAACCAGATTCTTGGCAGGCTTGCGGTAAAAGCGGCAATGCTTTTGAGCGGAAAGCGCAAGGTAAGCTATACCTCTAATGTAGATAATGGGGATTTTGTAGTGATTGTAAATGCAGTTAAGATAGCTGTGACAGGGAATAAGCTTAAGGCAAAGACCTATACGAGTTTTTCAGGTTATCCCGGAGGATTAAAGATAAAGACCCTGGAGCGGGTTTTAAAGACACGGCCTACAGAGGTTATAAGGCATGCTGTTAAAGGTATGCTCCCTAAGAATAAATTGGGCTCCAGAATGATTACAAGGTTAAAAATTTACGCAGGCCCTGAGCATCCGCATAGCGCCCAGAAACCAGAACAAGTTAAGTGAGGATTAGATGACAGCGCAGAATGTAATATGGGCTACAGGAAGGCGGAAACGGGCAATTGCCCGCGTACGGTTATTAACAGGAAATGGCGAGATAGAGGTCAATAAAAAGTCTCTTGAAGAGTACTTTGAAAGACCTACGCTTAAAATGATTGTTATGCAGCCTATACTTGCTGCAAATATTGGGAATAAATTTAATATAATTGCGACTGTCGAAGGCGGAGGCAAATCCGGCCAGGCAGGTGCGTTGAGGCATGGTATTTCCAGGGCTATAGCGCTTACCAGCGAAGAATTAAGAGTTTTATTGAGGAAGAAAGGCTTTCTCACAAGAGACCCAAGGAAAAGAGAAAGAAAGAAATACGGCCAGAAAGGAGCTCGCAAGAGATTCCAGTGGACGAAGAGGTAAAACTGTAATCTACTCTGCGAGCCACTGTATGGCGACTCGCGGAGTCGGATAAATATAAACGCCTATCCTGTCATTTTCCGACGAGAAATAAATTGACAGGGTAGGCGTTTTTGTTTATAATCTTAATATTCTATACACGGAGGATGATATGTTAAAAGTTGGTATAATGGGCGCAAGCGGTTTTGCAGGAGAAGAGCTTATAAGGATATTGCTCAAGCATCCTGAAGTTAAAATTACCGCCTTGGCGGCAAAGATTGAAAAAATTCACGTGTCTAAGATGTATCCATGGGCTAATGCAATGCTTGATTTGGATTGTTTTGATATGAGCGCAGAGGACATAGGTAAAAAGACAGACGCTGTGTTTCTCGCGCTGCCTCACAAGATTTCAATGGATTTTGCTCCTGTACTTTTGAAACAAGGTAAGAAGGTAATAGATTTAAGCGCTGATTTCAGGATAAAGGATAAGGCTATATATGAAAAATGGTATGAGATAAAACATGAATGCCCTGAATATTTAAAAAACTCAGTTTACGGGCTTCCTGAATTATACAGGGCCGATATTAAAAATGCGGACCTGATAGCGAATCCGGGATGTTATCCTACGAGTATTATTTTAGGATGCGCGCCTCTATTGGAAAAGAAGATAGTAAAGACAGATTATATTATCTGCGATTCCAAATCAGGTGTGAGCGGCGCAGGCAGGACGCCTACTCAGGCCCTCATGTTTACTGAGATAGCCACCAATAGCTTTAGGCCATATAAGGTAAATTTTCACAGGCACATGCCTGAGATAGACCAGGAACTGAGCAATTTGGCAGGCGTGAAGATAGGCGTGAATTTTACTCCGCACCTTGTTCCGATGGAAAGAGGGATTTTGAGCACTATTTATCTGAAGCTTGCCAAAAAGATAAATACAAAAGAAGCGCTTGAGATTTACAAGGATTTTTATAAAGGCGAATATTTTGTAAGGGTTTTGGAAGATGGGCAATTGCCTGACACGAAAAACGTCGTAAGGTCAAATTTCTGCGACATAGGTATAAAGGTTTTTCCTGAAAAGTCACTAGCTGTAGTCATGACTGCTATTGATAATCTCGTAAAAGGCGCGAGCGGACAAGCAGTGCAGAATATGAATATAATGTATGGGTTCAAGGAAAATATAGGATTGTGAATAATTGATCTACGAGGTCGGATAGGTTATATATGAAAATTATTAAAGGCGGAGTGACAGCGCCAAAAGGTTTTTTGGCAGGGTCAACGAGCTGCGGAATAAAAAAGAGCGGCAAAACTGATTTGGCATTGTTATTTTCTACAACGCCGTGCGTTACAGCAGGGACTTTTACAACTAACAGGGTAAAATCAGGTTCTGTGGTCTTATCCATAGAGAGGCTTAAAAAAGGTTCTGCTCAGGCAGTGTTTGTGAATAGCGGCAATGCCAATTGCTGCGTTGGCAAGAAAGAGATAAAAGACGCCAGGGAAATAACCAGTTTAGCCGCAAGAAAACTGAATTTAAAAAATGATTCTATTCTGATAGCTTCTACTGGTATTATTGGAAGACCGTTGCCTGTCAATAAGATTAAAAATGGGATAAAAGGATTGATTCAAAATTTATCAAAGTCAAATGGCACGAGTTTCGCAAAAGCCATAATGACTACAGATACTGTTCACAAGGAAATAGCTGTTGAAATAAATATTAAAGGTAAGGTAGTCAAGGTTGCAGGCGCTGTTAAAGGCGCGGGTATGATATGCCCTAACATGGCAACTATGCTTGCATTTTTTACAACAGACGCAGTGATAGAAAAAGAAGCCTTAAAGCAGGCATTTAAAGAATCTGTTTATGATTCGTTCAATAAGATAACTATTGACGGAGATATGAGCACGAATGACTCTGCTATAATATTTGCAAACAGCATGGCGGGGAATAGTGTTATAAAAAAGAATACAAGAGACTACGCTATTTTTCTTGATGCTATTAAATTTGTGGCAAAAGAGCTTTCAAGAAAGATAGTCTTAGACGGCGAAGGAGCTACGAGATTTATTGAGATAATTGTAAAAGACGCTAAAACAGAAAATATGGCAGGCTCTATTGCGAGGCATATTGCAAACTCAAACCTTGTAAAGACAATGATAGCAGGCGGGGATCCTAATTGGGGCCGTATTGCTGCAAGCGCTGGAGCGAGCGGAGTTAAAATAAACTCTGGCCGTATGGATATTTATTTTGGCAGGGTCCTCGTGATGAAAAACGGCGCAGGTGTAAATGTCTCAAGAATGCTGCTTTTAGATATATTCAGAAAAAAAGAGATAAAAATTGTAGTAGATCTTAAGTCTGGGAAGTATACAGATAGAATTTGGACTTGCGATTTTACAGAAGAATATGTAAAAATAAACTCGGAGTATGAGGCCTAATGGAAAAAGCGATAAAAAAAGCTGATGTGTTGATTGAAGCACTGCCGTATATAAAATCTTACAGCGGCAAGATATTTGTCATTAAATATGGCGGAAGCGCTCTAATAAACCCTGAGATTAAAAAAGGCGTATTACAGGATATTGTTTTTATGAGTTATGTAGGCATAAGGCCTATACTAGTCCATGGCGGAGGGCCATTTATAAACGAAGAATTTAGAAAGCTTGGCAAAAAGGTTAAATTTACTGAAGGACTAAGGGTTACTACCAAGGATGATATAACTGTAGTTGATAGGGTTTTGAGCCAGGTAAACGAAGGCATAGTTAATGACATTAAGAAATTAGGCGGCAGGGCACTCGGCATGAATACCACTAAAAAGAATATTATAAAGGCAAGGCCTCATAAAGAATCTAAAATATTGGGATTTGTGGGAGAAATAGATGCTGTAAACGTAGATACAATAAGGAATGCTGTAAGGCCCAGGACTATACCTGTTATATCTCCTGTAAGCATAGGAGAAGACAACGAGCTTTATAATATAAATGCGGATGACGCAAGTTCAGAGATTGCAATAGCTTTGAAAGCAGTAAAACTTGTTTTATTGACTGATGTAAAAGGCATAATGAGGCATAAGGGAGACGAGAGCTCTCTTATCTCGACTCTTGCAATGAAAGACGCAGATACGCTTATAGCTAGGAAGGTTATTCAGAGCGGCATGATTCCAAAGGTAAAGGCCTGCATGAATGCTTTACGCTCAGGCGTATCCAAGACGCATATTATAGACGGAAGAATACCTCATAGCCTGCTTCTGGAGATTTTTACAGACAAGGGTATAGGAACAGAGATACTAAAAGACAAATAAGATGAACACAAAAGAGATAATAGCGCAATATGATAAATATGTAATGTCTACATACACTAGGATTCCTGATGTAATTGTCAAAGGCAAGGGGCTTAAGGTGTGGGATTTGGATGGTAGAGAGTATCTGGATTTTTTCCCTGGCTGGGCAGTCAGCGGCTTGGGCCATTGCCATCCAAAAGTAGTGAACGCCGTGAAAAATTATATTAAAAAGATAATACACGTGCCGAATAATTATTACAACATGCTTCAGGGTAAGCTGGCGCAAAAAATAATAGAAAATTCCTTCGAAGGTAAAGTTTTTTTCTGCAATAGCGGCGCAGAGGCAAACGAAGGCGCAATAAAATTAGCGAGATCTTATGGTAATGCTAAAGGCGGAAGATATGAGATTATTACAATGGAGAATTCTTTTCATGGAAGGACATTGGCTGCCATAACAGCTACTGCTCAGCCAAAATACCAGAAAGGGTTTGAGCCGTTGCCGCTAGGTTTTAAGTATGTAGTTTTTAATGACCTAAGCTCAATTGAGAATGCTATTACAGATAAGACAATAGCTATAATGCTGGAGCCTATTCAAGGAGAAGGCGGTATAAATGTGGCAGGAGAAGGCTATATAAAAGCGCTCAAGGGCCTTTGCGACAAAAAAGATTTGATCCTGATTTTTGATGAGGTTCAGACAGGCATGGGCAGGACTGGCAAGATGTTTTGCTTTGAACATTATGGGATAGCGCCTGATGTCATGACCCTTGCTAAATCTCTTGGCGGAGGATTGCCTATAGGAGCAATGATTGCAAGTAAAAAATTTGCAGATGTGTTAAAACCAGGCATGCACGCGTCTACATTCGGAGGGAGCCCTGTTGTATGCAGTGCGAGTTTGGCTGTTTTTGAAGCTATTCAGAAAGAAGGCTTGCTTGCAAATACAGTTAAGATGGCTGGATATCTGATAGAGAGGCTTAATGAATTAAAGAAGAAAAAAGCTGTTATAAAAGAAATAAGAGGCAAAGGCCTTATGATAGGGGTGGAACTTACTATTCCAGGGAAAGATATTGTGGAAAAATGTTTTAAAGAAGGGCTTTTGATTAATTGCACGCATGATAAGGTATTAAGAATAATGCCTGGAATGATAGTAACAAAGAAAGAGATCGATAGGGCAATAGGAATTTTAGACAAGGTGATGATATGAAAAAGGATTTATTGACAATCAATGATTTAAGCTCGAGCGAGATAAATGACATATTCAAGCTGGCCAGTGAATTAAAGAGAAATAGGCAGGGTTTTGGCGAGCCTCTCAAAGGAAAGACATTGGGACTTATATTTGAGAAACCATCTAACAGGACCAGGGTTTCTTTTGAGGTGGGGATAACAGAACTTGGAGGCCACGCAATATATCTGGGCTCATATGAAATAGACCTTGGGAAGCGCGAATCCCCAAAGGACGTAGCAAAGGTTCTTTCGAGATATTTGAACGGCATTATTGCCAGGACATTTTCGCATAAGACAGTTGTGGAACTTGCGAAACATTCTTCAATACCTGTAATAAACGGATTGACCGATTATCAGCATCCTTGCCAGGCGCTGAGCGATTTATTTACCATAAAGGAAAAAAAGGGTTTGAGCAATATTACAGTGGCATTTATAGGAGATGGCAATAATGTCCTGAATTCACTTTTATGCATCTGCCATAAGATGGGCTTAAAGATTAACGCCGCGTGCCCTAAGGGGTATGAGCCTTCTAAAGATATATTAAAAGAGGCTAGTTCTGCCGCAATATTTAATTCTCCTAGTGATGCTGTTAAAGGCGCGGATGTAATTTACACAGATGTGTGGACCAGCATGGGCCAGGAAAAGGAATATAAAAGAAGATTAAAGGCATTCAAAAAATATCAGGTAAATGCTGAGCTTATGAAGCTTGCGAATAAAGACGCTATAGTCCTGCATTGCCTGCCTGCGCACAGGGGTCAGGAGATTACAGATGAAGTTATGGACGGGCCAGCATCTATGGTTCTGGACCAGGCAGAGAACAGGATGCATGTGCAGAAGGCGATATTGATAAAATTGTTAAAATAACGCGGTAAGAGAGGATTGTATGAATAAAAAAGTTGTTCTTGCGTATTCAGGAGGATTAGATACATCTGTTGCAGTGGCGTGGCTTGTTGATAAAGGCTATGATGTAATTGCCTATATGGCTGATGTGGGCCAGGGCGGAGATTATGATAAGTTAAAGAAAAGGGCAATAACAGCAGGCGCTTCAAAAGTTATAATAGAAGATCTTAAAGAAGAATTCGCAAAGGATTTTGTGTTTATGTCTTTAAAAGCAGGCGCAGTTTATGAGTCTAAATATCTTCTTGCGACTGCGCTTTCAAGGCCTATTATCGCAAAAGGCCTTGTAGAAACTGCAAAAAAGGAAAGAGCGGATTCTGTCGCGCATGGCTGCACAGGAAAAGGCAATGATCAAGTGAGGTTTGAGGTTACAGCTATGGTTCTTGCGCCTGAATTAAAAATAATAGCTCCTCTTAGAGAATGGCACATGTATTCCAGGGAGGAAGAAATAGAATACGCTAAAGAAAATAATATACAAATAGATACTACGAAAAAAAGCCCTTATAGTCTGGATAAAAATATCTGGGGTATGTCCATAGAATGCGGTATCCTTGAAGATCCGTGGAATGAATCGCCTGAAGACGCCTACCAGATGACAATTGATCCGAATAAGGCGCCCTCGAAGCCGACATACGTAGAGATTGAATTTGAGAAGGGAGCGCCTATTAAGCTTAACGGAAAGAAATATAATCCAGTTGATCTGGTATTGAAATTAAACGAAATAGGCGGCAAGAATGGGATAGGAAGGACAGATTTAGTAGAAAATAGGCTTGTTGGGATAAAATCAAGGGAGATTTATGAAGCGCCTGGGGCATGGATTTTATATTATGCCCATAAAGACCTTGAGAGCCTGGTGCTTGACAGGGAGCTTCTGCATTTCAAAGAAACAATCTCTTTAAAATACGCAGATCTTATTTATTATGGCTTATGGTTCACGCCTTTAAAAAAGGCGCTGGACGCATTTATAAATGAGACGCAGAAACATGTGGCAGGAAAAGTAAAAGTGAAATTATTAAAAGGCGTTGCCAGCGTTGTCGGCAGGGTTTCGCCGCATTCATTATATAATAAAGAGATGGCAACATACAATAAAGGCGATAAATTTGACAGGTCCATAGCAGAGGGATTTATAAAGGTATGGGGGATGCCGTATAAAAAGGGAGCTTAAGATGGGTAAAATGTGGGGCGGAAGATTTACCAAGAAAATAAATCCATTAGTTGAGGAATTCACGAAGTCGATTCAGTTTGATAAAAAGCTGGCTGAGTATGACTGTCTTGGAAGCATTGCGCATGCTAAGATGCTAGGGAAATGTAATATTATACCTAAAAAGGATGCGGCTAATATTGTATCTGGCTTGAGTTCAATTTTAAGTCAAATTAAAAAAGGTTCATTTAAGATTAATAATTCTGTAGAAGATATTCATACCCTTATACAGAATGCATTGGATAAAAAAATAGGTAAATCTAGCGGCATGCTCCATACTGCAAGAAGCAGGAATGACCAAGTGTCCTTGGACATGAGAATGTATTGTAAAAAAGAGACAAATTCCATAGTTACTCTGGCAGCCGGCCTAAAGGCATCTATAAAAGAATTTTCGAAAAAGAATATTGATGTGATAGTGCCTGGCTTTACGCATCTTCAGAACGCTCAGCCAGTACTATTAAGCCATCAGATGCTGGCTTATTGCCAGATGCTGGGAAGGGACATAGACAGGCTTAATGATTGCGGAAAAAGGGTCGATGTTATGCCTCTCGGATCATGCGCTATAAGCGGAACGAGCTTAGCTATAGACAGGAATTTTGTCGCTAAAGAGCTTGGTTTTTCAAAGGTGTCTTCGAACAGCATGGATGCTGTGAGCGACAGGGATTTTGTTATAGAAATTATATCAAATCTGGCAATTTTAGGAATGCATCTTTCCAGGCTTTCAGAGGATCTTATTATATGGAATTCCCAGGGCTTTGGCCTTGTAGATATAGGGGATGAATTTTGCACAGGCTCAAGCATGATGCCACAGAAGAAAAATCCTGATGTCTTGGAGCTGGTAAGAGGCAAATGTGGAACGCTTTATGGCAGCCTGGTAGAGATTATGACTGTGATGAAAGGACTTCCGCTTACATACAACAGGGATATGCAGCTGGATAAAGAGCCTTTGTTTAAATCAATAGAGGTTATTGAAAGTTCTTTAAAGATTTTAACAGCCTTATTTAAAGGTTTGAAAGTTAATAAAGACAGGGCGAGCGAACTTTTACAGGATGAGGCTATTTACGCAACAGACATAATGGAATATCTTGTCAAAAAAGGCATTTCATTAAAAGATAGCCATAATATTGTAGGTAAGATTGTATCGTATGGCGTTGAGAGGAAATTAAAATTATCCGAAATCTCGTTAAGGAATCTCAGATTCTTCAGCTCCAAATTCAATAAAGACGTTTACGAACTTCTGGACGCTAAAAAATCAGTGAACCTGAAAAACTCTTTTGGCGGCACAAGTCCTAAACAGGTAAGGAAACAATTAAAAAATGCATGATTTTAATTACAAACATAATGATCTTTATTGCGAGTCTGTAAGCGTAGAAGAACTTGCCAGAAAATACGGCACGCCGCTTTATGTCTATAGCCGCAATACGCTCATAAGCCATTACAGAAAAATAAAAGAGGCCTTCAGCCCAATTAATCCTCTAATATGTTTTTCAATGAAGGCTAATTCAAACATGGCTATATGTAAAGTCCTGGTAAAGGAAGGCTCTGGCCTGGATATTGTCTCAGGAGGCGAGCTTTATAAGGCGTTTAAAATAGGCGTATCTCCTAGAAAAATTGTATACGCAGGAGTTGGAAAAAGAGATATAGAAATAGAAATAGCTATGAGGCACCATATATTTTTCTTTAATGTTGAGTCTATTCCTGAATTGGAATTGATAAATAAAGTAGCTGGAAAGCTTGGCATACGGCAGAAAGTAGCAATTCGCATTAATCCTGATATAAAAGCCAGGACCCATCAATACATTACAACAGGCCATGGCGAGAATAAATTCGGCGTTGATTTTGAAACAGCAAGAAAAATATTTCTTGGTAAACAGAAATATAAAAACCTGAATATATCAGGCGTTCATATGCATATTGGTTCGCAGATAGTGGATGCTGAGCCTTTTATCAGGGCCATGGAAAGGATAGTAAATTTTATAAAAGACTTGGAAACCCATGGCGTAAGCATAAGATGGCTTAATATAGGCGGCGGGCTTGGGATAATATATTCCAATGAAAAGCCGCAGACTGCCAAAGAGTATGCAAAAGCTATTTTGCCTATCATTAAAAAGACAAAAGCTAATATTATCATGGAACCCGGCAGATTTATTGTAGGTAACGCTGGGATGCTTGTAACAAGAGTTCTGTATATAAAAGAAACCCCTAGCAAAAACTTTGCAATAGTTGATGCTGCTATGAATGACCTTGTAAGGCCTAGCCTCTATGGAGCATATCATGAAATATTGCCTGTAAAGTCGCATTCTTATTCAAATTCAAAAGAAATCAAGGACTTTGATGTAGTGGGGCCTATATGCGAAAGTGGAGATTTTTTAGGCAAAAACAGAAAATTTATAGACCTTAAAGAAGGGGATTTATTGAGCGTCATGGGCGCAGGAGCGTATGGCTTTAGCATGTCCAGTAATTATAATTCCAGACCACGAGTTGCAGAGGTAATGATAGAGGGTTCTAAAGCGAGGCTTATAAGGCGCAGGGAAACATACGAAGACTTGATACGCACAGAAGCCTAAACAACTTTACATTTTGACATTGTTGATTTGTAAAGTTGTTTGAGGATTAAAATAGATGGGAAAATTGAATTTTACTAAGATGGTTGGGGCGGGAAATGATTTTATAGTATTGGATTGTCGCTCGTCGCTCGTGATTCATGGTTCGTTATCCAAAATAGCGCAGCTTCTTTGCGATAGGAAAACTGGCATAGGAGCTGATGGGATGCTGGTTTTGGAAAAATCAAAAATAGCGGATTTTAGGATGAGCGTATTTAATGCAGATGGAAGCGTTGCAGAGATGTGCGGTAATGGATTGCGCTGCGCTGTTTTGTTTGCAGGTGTGAAAAGTAAAGTAAGAGTGGAAACAAAAGCAGGGATATATGAAGGAGAGGTAACTGGTAAGGATAAAGTTAGAGTCAAAATGCAAGAGCCGAAGGATTTGAAGTTGGACTTTCCGATTAATGTGAATGGCCGCAAAATAAAGATAAATTTTATAAATACAGGCGTGCCTCATACAGTAGTGTTTGTAGATGGGCTGGATAAGATAGACATTGATAGGATAGGTTCGTCGATGAGGTATCATGATGAATTTAAGCCAAAAGGCACTAATGTAGATTTTGTAGAAATAATGGACGATAATAATATAAAGATGCGGACGTATGAAAGAGGCGTTGAGGGAGAGACTCTTGCTTGTGGAACAGGAGCTGTGGCGTCGGCAATAATAAGCAAGGTGAAGAGTGAAGGGTTAAGGGTGAAAATAAATGTGCATACGTTAGGCGGGATTTTAAAGGTAGAATTTCAAAAAATAGATAATAAAATTAAAAACGTTTATCTTGAAGGCGAAACAAAAATGGTATTTCAAGGGGGTATTTATGTTTGAAGGCGCAATGGTGGCATTGGTAACGCCGTTTAAAAAAGGAAAAGTTGACGAAAAGAAATTAGCAGAACTAGTAGAGTTTCATATAAAAAACGGGACAAGCGGCATAGTGCCATGCGGCACAACAGGCGAATCTGCTACTCTTTCTTATGAAGAGCATGACCGTGTTATAGAAGTTGTAATAGAGGCAGCTAATAAAAAAATATCTGTTATTGCGGGGACTGGTTCAAATAGTACTGCCGAAGCAGTGATGCTTACAAAACATGCAAAACGCTCAGGCGCAGATGCAACGCTGCAGGTTTCCCCATATTACAACAAGCCTACGCAGGAAGGGCTTTACCGGCATTTTAAGACAATTGCGGAAGAATCTGATCTTCCGATGATTGTATATAATATTGCTTCAAGGACAGGTGTAAATATTGAGCCTGAAACAATGGCTAGGATAAGTAAAGTAAAAAATATAGTTGGAGTCAAAGAGTCCAGCGGAAACTTGGAACAAATGGCCATGATACGTTATTTATGCGGGGATAAATTTGACCTTATATCAGGAGACGACGCTTTGACCCTGCCTTTACTTGCGATAGGCGGAACAGGCGTTATTTCAGTTGTGAATAATATAGCCCCTAAAGATGTGGCAGAAATGGTTTCAAAATTCAAAAAAGGAGACATAGGGGGCGCAAGAAAATTGCATTATAAACTCCTGCCTCTAATAAAAGCAGTATTTTTGGAGACAAATCCAATACCTGTTAAGACAGCGATGAGTCTTATGGGTATGATAGAGCCGGATTTGAGGCTGCCACTATGTTCAATGGCTGAAGGAAATTTAGAAAAACTCAAAAAAGCCCTTAAAGATTATGGCTTGCTCTAAACAACTTTACACTTTAACATTGTTAAAGTGTAAAGTTGTTTGAATATAAGGAGAGAAGACGGTATGATTAAAATTGTTATAAGCGGGATATCTGGAAAGATGGGGGAGGGGATTGGGGTACTTGCAAGCCAGGATAAAAATTTTGAAATAGCAGGAGCTATTGAAGTTTTTTCCAGTCCAGCGATAGGGAAAGATATTGGAGAACTGCTTGCAATCGGGAAGATAAATAAAAAGATAGAGACTGATTTTAATAAAATAGCACCTTTTTGTGATGTTTTGATAGAATTTACAGCTTGTTCTGCAACACTGGAACATCTTGAAATTGCAGTTAAAAATAAAAAAGCTATAGTAATAGGGACCACAGGTTTTTCCAAAGATGAGGTTGAAAAAATCAAAAACGCCTCTAAAAAGATACCTATTATATTTTCCCCGAATATGAGCATAGGCGCAAATCTGATGTTCGAGATTACAGAGGAAATAGCCAAGGCATTAGGGGAAGATTATGAAGCGGAGATAATAGAAGCCCATCATAATCAGAAAAAGGACGCTCCGAGCGGGACTGCTAAAAGATTAGGAGAAGCTGTCTCTAAGGTAAAAGGCAAAATGCCTCAAATACATTCTGTGAGGCTGGGCGATATAGTTGGCGACCATACTGTTATATTTGCTGGTATTGGCGAAAGGATAGAGCTTACGCATAGAGCTCATTCAAGGGATGCATTTGCAAAAGGAGCGCTGGACGCGGCAAAGTTTTTAATTGGCAAACAACCAGGACTTTATACAATGGCAGACGTTATTGGAAGGTGAATAAAGATGGGGTTTGAATTTACAGAAAGATTAAATAAACTTCCCCCTTATTTGTTTGTTGAGATAGATAAGGCAAAAAGGAAAGTCCGCGCTGAGGGTAGAGACATTATTGATCTTGGCATAGGCGATCCAGATGAGCCTACTCCAAAAGAAATAATAGGCGCTCTTTATAAAGCAGCCCAGGATCCCCAAAACCATCATTATCCTTTGGATCAGGGAAACTCTATTTTTAGAGATAGGATTGCAAGATGGTATAAAGAAAGATTTCAAGTCTCCCTTGATCCTGAAAGAGAAATCCTGCCTCTATTGGGTTCAAAAGAGGGCATAAGCCATATGCCGCTGGCATTTATAAACCCTGGAGATGTTTCATTGATTCCTGACCCATGTTATCCTCCGTATAAAGGCGGCACTATCTTAGCCGGAGGCGTCCCTTATTTAATGCCTTTAAGAGATGAGAATAATTTTTTACCAGATTTAAATAAAATAAAGAAATCAGCTCTGAAAAAAGCAAAGGTAATTTATATTAACTACCCTAATAATCCAACAGCCAGCATATGCAGAAAAGGGTTTTTTGAAGAAGTTGCCATCTTTGCGAAAAAATATAATCTTATTGTAGCAAGCGACGCAGCTTATTCTGAAATAGCATTTGACGGTTACAGGCCTGACAGTTTTTTAAAAGCGGAAGGCGGCAAGGAAACAGGCGTAGAATTTCATTCTCTTTCAAAAACCTGCAATATGACTGGCTGGCGTATAGGATTTGTATGCGGCAATGAAAAGATTATAGCCGGCATAGCCAAAGTGAAATCTAATATAGATTCAGGCGTATTTAATGCGATTCAAATGGCAGGTATTACTGCTCTGGATATCTCGGATAAACATCTTGAGAGAATGAATAAGATATATCAGGAAAGAAGAGACGCTCTGGTGGATGGTCTGAATAAACTTGGATGGGCTATAAAGAAACCAAAGGCTACATTTTACGTATGGGCGAGATTGCCTAAAAAAAGCAAGTCATCTATTGAATTTGCAGGGCTAGTTCTTGATAAAGCGGATATTATAATAACCCCTGGTATAGGTTTTGGAGAAAATGGAGAAGGTTACGTAAGGTTTGCGCTTACTGTTTCCAAAGAAAGGATACAAGAAGCGGTTCAGAGATTGAAAAAAGTTCTTTAAATATGCTTTGCTATATAGGTATAGGTTCTAATTTAGGGGATAGGGCGAAGTACATAGAAAATGCAATTGAGAAATTAGAAGGAACAAAAGGCATCGAGGTGAAAAGAGTTTCCAGTATCTATGAAACAGAGCCAGTGGGCGGGCCAAAGCAGGGGAAGTATCTGAATGGCGCCATAGAAATTGAAACTCAGCTTGAGCCTGGAGAGCTTATGCTTAAGCTGCAGAATATAGAAAAACAATTGGGCAGGATTAAGACAGTTAAAAACGCTCCGCGTACAATAGATTTAGACATACTTTTATATGGAGATAAAAAAATAAATAAGCCTGACTTAAAGATTCCGCATCCAAAGATGCATGAACGCGAGTTTGTAATGAAGCCGCTGAAAGATCTGGGAATGCACTATGTAGGGAACGGTTTAAAACCGTTCCCTACTTCGAGAGATGGTTGTGAAAATATATAGAAGCGCAAGATCTTTGACAAAAAAGGTTTTTGAAACAAAAAAGCGTGGTAAGACAATAGGACTTGTGCCTACCATGGGTTTTTTGCACGAAGGCCATATGAGCCTCATAAGAAGGGCGAGGAAAGATACAGATTGTGTTATTGTCAGCATTTTCGTGAACCCTGCCCAGTTTGGCCCAAAAGAGGATTTCAAAAAATACCCCAGAGATTTTAAAATGGATTTTAGCCTTTGCGAAAAAGAAAACGCCGATATAGTTTTTGCGCCGAAGGCTGAAGAGATATATCCTGAAAATTACGTTACATATGTAAATGTAGAAAAAATTACAGATACATTATGCGGGGCCTCCAGGCCAGGTCATTTCCGCGGAGTAGCAACAGTGGTTGCAAAACTTTTTAATATTACAATGCCTGATATTGCATATTTTGGCCAGAAAGACGCTCAACAAGCGATTGTAATAAAAAGGATGGCAGAAGACCTTAATATGAGCGTGAGAATAAAGGTAATGCCTATTGTGCGTGAAAAAGACGGATTAGCCATGAGCTCAAGAAATGTTTATCTGAACCTGAAAGAACGCATGCAGGCGCAATCGATTTCCAAGTCTTTAAAACTTGCAAAAGAATTATTTGATAGCGGAGAGAGAAACTCTGGAAAAATAATCAATAAGATGAAAAAGGTTATAGATAAGCAGTCCGAAGCAAAGATAGATTATATGAAAATAGTGGACACAAAAAACCTGAAGGATATACAAAAGATTTCTGGTAAAACACTTATTGCAGCAGCTATTTGGGTTGGCAAAACAAGACTAATAGATAATATTATCTTAAATTGAAAGGGGTTTTATTATGTTTAGAACTATTTATAAATCAAAGATACAGGGAGCCGTAGTTACAGAGGCTAATCTGGAATACGTGGGCAGTATTACTATAGATGAGGATCTTCTTAATGCAGCTGATATTATCCCCAATGAGCGCGTTCAGATAGTAAATCTAAATAATGGAAGCAGGATAGAAACTTACGTGATACCTGGTAAAAAAGGGTCTGGCACTATCTGCATGAATGGCGGCACAGCGCGATGGGCCGTGGTAGGCGATAGAATCCTTGTGATTTCTTATGCAATGATAGATGCAAAGGAAGCAGAGGCGTTTAAGCCAAAGGTTATTTTTGTAAATGAGGAGAATCAATTTCTCCGGATTGAAAGCAAGAATTTGTAAAAAATTGATACTGAGCGGCTGCGTCCTAAAGGGTGTAGTTTTGTGGCCGCGAACGTATAAAATAATGGGCAAGAAATAATACTATGGCGGCACATCTATATAAAAAAGAAGACGATCTGAAGTATAAAGAAAATCTTAAGAAAAAGATCCTAAAACTTAAGAAGGAGAAACACGCTGTAATAATAGTGCATAATTATCAGCGGGACGAGGTTCAGGATATAGCTGATATAAGCGGAGATTCTCTCGCGCTTAGCCAGGCTGCGGTTAACGCTGATGCAAAGGTTATTGTTTTCTGCGGAGTAGATTTTATGGCAGAGAGCGCATCTATACTAAATCCGGATAAAATAGTGCTGCTACCTGTCAAAGAAGCAGGCTGCCCAATGGCAGATATGGTTACTGTTGAACGGCTGAGGGAGAAAAAGAAAGAACATCCTGGCGCCGCAATTGTTTGTTATGTGAATTCATCCGCTACAATAAAGGCGGAGAGCGATATATGCTGCACGTCTTCAAATGCCATCCAAATCGCCCAATCCCTGAAAGATTACAAAGAAGTTATATTCGTACCTGATAAAAACCTGGGCAGATACGTCCAGCAGTATGTACCTGATAAAAAGATAATCCTATGGGAAGGATTCTGCCCTACGCATATAAGGGTTTCAAAAGAAGAGGTATTAAAGACAAAAGAAGCTCATCCTGAAGCTGAAGTGCTGGCGCATCCTGAGTGCAATCCTGATGTTTTGAGCGTTAGCGATCACATATGCTCTACAGGCGGGATGTTTAGCTATGTGAAGTCTTCAAAATCAAAAGAGTTTATTATAGCAACTGAATCCGGCATGCTTTACAGATTAAGGAAAGATAATCCTGATAAGAAGTTTTATGTGCCCACAGAAAGATTGATCTGTCCTACAATGAAACTGACTACCTTGGGCTGGGTTGCTCATTCGCTTGAAGCAATGGAACAAGAAATTAAGATAAACGGGGATATAAGAGATAAAGCGTACAAGGCGCTGGAGCGCATGTTAAAGGTCTCAGGAGAACGCCCAGAGGCTAGTCTAGCAGGTTATTAAGATGAAGAAAAAGATAGGGATAATAGGTTGTGGGGCCGTGGGTTCTCAGATAGCAGAGTACATATCTAAGAATCTTAGTGATAAATCGAAAATAGTAGCGATTTCTGATATTGATTCTCAAAAAGCAATAAAGCTTTCGAACAGTATAAAACCAAAACCTTTGATAACAACAATAGACATACTGATAAATAAATCAGATCTCATAATAGAAGCCGCATCTCTGGAGGTTTCAGGTGCAATAGCGGAAAAGGCCTATTTCTTAAAAAAAGACGCGCTTATCATGAGCACAGGCGGGCTTTTGAAAAAACAACACCTTGTTGAAAAAATCAACGCAGGTTATTCTCGTATTCACATTCCGAGCGGAGCCATATGTGGTTTGGATGGATTAAAATCTGCAATGACAGGCGCAGTAAAAAGCGTAACCATTACTACAAGAAAACCTTTGAAAGGCCTGGCAGGTTCTCCGTATTTAAAAGAAAAAAATATAGATATAGAAAAAATAGACAAAGAAACTCTTTTATATTCAGGCACTGCAAGGGATGCTATAAGGTATTTTCCGCAGAATATAAACGTAGCTGTTACATTGAGTATATGCGGGCTGGGAGCGGATCGCACAAATGTAAAGATATTTACTTCTCCTGAATACACAAAAAATACGCATGAAATAGAAGTGGTTGGAGAGTTTGGTAGACTCTGGACAAAGACCGAGAATGTGCCTTCTGAGGCTAATCCAAAGACCAGTAAGCTTGCAATATTTTCGGCAATTGCTAAATTGAAAGAAATGTTACAACTAAAAAATTAAATCTAAACCCCGTTAGATATGAAATTATCTAACGGGGTGAAAATGGGAGGGGGTGATTAAAGATGGAAAAAGTACTGAAATGCGGAGTAAAGAAGGAAAAGGGATATCTTTATTTCATTGACAAGCATGGAGATGTTTCCAGAGCAAAGATGGCCCGCGGCGGAAAGAAAAAGAAAAAAAGATAAATGTGCCCAAGAATATTTTCTAATATAAAAAGCACATTTACCCTGAGCAAGTGAGGCGCAGAGCGCCGAACGCGTCGAAGGGTTAATTCGCGTCTCGCCGCTCTGCGAAGCAGAGCGGCGGACTCCGAAATACACAATACGATAAATGCGATCCCTGGTTTTGATTCTGCTTTTTGCGCTCCTTCTTATATCCCAAATAAATACCATAGTGGATATTGATTTATGGTGTCATTTTAAAACAGGCGAGTATATTGTAAAAAATTTTAATATCCCGCAGATAGATATTTTTTCTTATACATTAAAAAACCAGGCATGGATAGACCACGAATGGCTTTCTCAGAGTTTCTTCTATCTAGTTTTCGCTAAGTTTGGCTGGGTAGGGATTAATATTCTAAAGGCTATTGTAGTATCTTTATGTTTTCTTATCTTGATATTTTTTATAATTTCTAAATATAAAAAGATTATTTATGCGATATTTTTTGTATTGCTTTCCGTTCTTGCGTTTGGTTATAGGTCATTTGCAAGGCCAGAGATATTTTCCTATCTATTATTATGCCTGTTTTTCTGTACGCTTGAAGACAAAAAAAGACTATTTATCCTGCCTTTATTGCAAATCTTATGGGTAAATATCCACGGTTATTTTATACTAGGGCCTATTTTGATATTTTTATATTTCATAGGAGAGCTCATTTCCGGAGATTTCATAAAGGCCAAAAGATTAGGCGGATTATTCGCTGCAACTTGCCTAGCGTGCCTTGCGAATCCATATTTTTATAAAGGCGCATTGTATCCTGTAAAAATATTAGCGGGTATTTTTAGCGGGCAACAGCCTTATATGCAGACTGTCCATGAATTAATGATGCCTATCAATGCCGATTTCGGTAGATATGTTTTTTTCTGGGTTTTAGTTATCCTGTCAAGCGTCACGTTTATAGTGAATCTTAAGAAAGCCAAGATGCAGCATATACTAATTTTTTTGGGTTCATTCATAGCTTCTTATATGGCTGTAAGAAACATGCCTATTTTCATATTTATGGCTATGCCATTAGCTGCTATTAACTTAAATGAAGCCAGGCCGACTAAAAGCATAATTGAAAGAAAATATTATATTGCCTCAATATTGATTATTTTGACAGCGGCATATTTTTTTATTTCCAATAGGTACTATATATTTACAAAACAGTCTGCGTTTAGAAAAACAGAATCTAAAATGACAGAACTTTTAACGCCATCCAAGGCATGTGATTTTTTAGAGAATAATAATATAAAAGGCCGCATGTTTAATAGCATTGATTTCGGGCATTATATAGCGTATAGGTTTTATCCTGAGAAAAGGGTGTTTATAGACACTAGGACAGAGCTGTATAAGTACGATTTTTACCAGTTGTATCAAAGGGCCCAGAATTATCCAGAGGAATGGAAAAGCCTTCAGAAAAGGTATAATTTTGATATTGCGCTTCTTAGGCATTTGTTTGGCGGCACAGACAGACTGTTAAAATATCTGTATAATGCTAAAGAATGGGCTTTGGTATATTACGATGAAAGGTCGGCTGTATTTTTACATGATACACCTGAAAATAGAGCTGCGATACAAAGATTTAGAATAGATTTCAGTAAAAAGAAAATCGAAAAATCAGATGAAGCCTTGAGCGTAGGGAGCTTTTTTGAAAAGATAGGCGAGCAAAAATTAGCAGAAGAAGTTTATAGCAAGCTTTTAGAAGCTAATCCCATATTTTTAGAGGCAGGCAATAACCTCGCAGTTATTTATATAAATAGCTCAAGGCTTGAAGAGGCGCTTAAGGTTATAAGTAAATTTTTGAAATACTACCCTAAATCAGCAGAGCTTTATGCCAATATTGGGGCAATTTATTTACGGATGGGCAAAAAAGAAGATGGGTTTTTAATGTTAGAGAAATCTGCAAGGTTAAATCCTTATTTAAGGCAGGCGTCTTATATGCTTGGGCTTGTGTATCTTGAAAAAGGAGATACAGAAAAAGCAGCAAGGCAATTTGTAAAATATCTAGTTTTGGACCCATATAATACAGACGGCCATAGAATTCTAGGCGATATCTATAAGCAAAAAGGGCTTTTAAAAAAGGCTGCAGCAGAATATAATGAAGCTGATAAGCTGGAAGGGAAATAAAAATCGCGGAAAAACGCAGAAGACATATTATGGAAAATAAATTGCTAAAATATCTGGGATGCAATAAAAGATATGTAATAAATTTAGTTTCGAAATTGATAGAAATCCCTACTGTAAACCCACCCGGAGAGAATTATGAAAAGATGGCGGCTTTTCTTGAGTCGGAATGCAGAAAACTGAAACTAGTTACCAGGAAGTATATTACGCCAAAGTCAGTTCTTGATAAACATAGAGTTAATGGCGGTTCGAAGCGGGTAAACCTTGTTGCAGACTTAAACACAGGATGCAAAAAAATACTCCATATAAACTCTCATTATGACGTAGTGCCTGCTACTGATAATTGGAAGACAGATCCTTTTAAGGCAATAGTGAAAGGCGGCAGGGTTTATGGCCGAGGCTCAGAAGATATGAAAGGCAATATTGCAAGCGTTTTATTCGCATTAAAGGCATTGAAAGATTGCGGTATGAAGCCAAAAATAAATATACAGCTTTCTTTTACGCCTGATGAGGAGATCGGAGGCAAGACAGGCCTTGGGTATCTGGTTGAAAAGATGCTTGTAAAAGCAGATTACGCAATGAGTGAGGGGTATTCAGGAAATTATGTTTCAGTCGGCAATAAGGGTGTCCTATGGGCTGAGGTAGAGGTTATAGGCAAATCAGCGCATGGCTCTATGCCTTATAAAGGTGTAAATTCTTTTGAAAGAATGAATATGCTTGTAAATGAACTTGAAAGATTGAAAAATAAGATATTAAAAAGAAAGACGCGGCATAATATGCGAGATGCTATTTCTAAAAACCCGAGTTTTGTAATGGGAGGGCTTTTAGAAGGAGGCGTGAAAGTAAACATAGTCCCTGGAATTACAAAATTCAGCATAGACAGGCGATTAATACCAGAAGAAAACATATCTGCCGCAAAAAAAGAAATAGAAGCTGTAATTGGAAAATTTAATGCTAGATACAAAGATTCAAAAGTTAATATAAGATTTGTTTCGCAGGAAAATCCTGCTATATCCAAAAAAGATAGCGCATTTTTTAAAATAGTCTCTAGGGCTGTAGAAATTACAACAGGTAAATATGCTAATTTTAGTGTGATGCCAGGCGCTACTGATATGCGGTATTTTATGCGGGAAGGTATCCCTAGCATTGGTTACAGCGCAAGCGGCGGAGAAAAATGGCACAGCGATAATGAATTTGTTTATATAAGCAGCCTTGTAAACACAGCAAAGGTTTATGCGTTAATAATGAGCAATCTATCATAAACAAGTTTACACTTTTGACATTGTCACAAGTGTAAAGTTGCTGGGGATTAGGATGGGATGATAGGATGGAAGATAAAATGATTAAAATATTCGGGGCAAAGGAGCATAATCTTAAGAATATAAACCTTGAGATTCCAAGAAATAAGCTTGTGGTGATTACTGGGCTTAGCGGATCGGGGAAGTCTTCGCTTGCTTTTGACACGATATACGCAGAAGGCCAGCGCAGATACGTTGAGAGCTTGTCCAGCTATGCGAGGCAGTTTTTGGAACAGCTTAAGAAGCCTGATGTAGAGCATATAGAAGGCCTATCCCCAGCTATTTCTATTGAGCAGAGAAAAGCTGGCGGGAATCCGCGTTCCACGGTCGGGACAGCTACAGAGATATATGATTATCTAAGGCTTCTTTTTAGCCGCATAGGGAAACCTTATTGCTACAAATGCGGGCGCGAAATAAAACAGCAGAGCCAGGATGAGATAATAGACAGGATTTTAAAATATCCGGATGGCTCATCTATATTGATACTCGCGCCTTTGGTAAGAGGCAGGAAAGGCGAATATCATAGTCTGTTCAGTGAATTAAAGAAGCAGGGCTTCGTGAGAATAAGGTTAGATGGCAGTGTAATTTCTCTTGATGAGGAGATAAAACTGGAAAAATTCAAAAAGCATAATATAGAGGTTGTGGTAGACAGGATTGTAATCGAAAAAAGCATAAGAGAAAGATTGGCTGATTCTGTGGAAACAGCATTGAAAGTAGGGAAAGGATTAATGTTGGTGAATAAGGCTAATCGCGAAGATGAGCTTTTTAGCGAATTATACTCGTGCCCTGAATGCGGGATAAACTATGAAGAGATAGAACCCAGGATGTTTTCTTTTAATAGCCCTTATGGCGCCTGTCATGCGTGCGATGGCCTGGGCACAATAATGGATATAGAAGCTGATCTTGTTATACCTGATAAGACAAAATCTTTAAGAGAGGCAATAAGGCCTTGGCGCGTAGGCGGGATGAGGATAGTACTTCATTATAGAAGGCTCTTAAGAAAGCTTGGCCAGAAATATGGTTTTGACATAGATACGCCTTTTAATAAAATTCCAAAAAATATAAAGGATGTCATACTTTACGGTTCAAAAAGCTCAGATTGGGGCATTCATTTTGAAGGAATTGTGCCGAATCTATTGAGGAGGTTAAAAGATACAGACAGCGAGTTTATGAGGGCTGAAATAAATAAATACACAAGCATTTCTACCTGTCCTGAATGTAAAGGCAAGAGATTAAAGCCTGAAGCGCTTTCAATAAAGATAAAAGGTGTGTCTATAAGCGATATTTCAGGTCTTTCAATAAGAGATGCTAAGAAATTTTTCTCGAATTTAAAACTTACAGAAACAGAAGAGAATATTGGCCGCCAGATTTTGAAAGAGATACTAGAGAGGCTTAGTTTTATGGCCAATGTAGGCCTTGATTATATAACCCTCGATAGGATCAGCTCTACTCTTTCAGGCGGAGAGGCGCAAAGGATAAGGCTGGCAACTCAGATAGGCGCAGGCCTTGTGGGCGTGCTTTATGTCCTGGATGAGCCTAGTATAGGGCTTCATCAAAGAGATAATGCAAAGCTTCTTGATACGCTTAAAGCATTGAGAGATATGGGCAATACCCTGATAGTTGTTGAGCATGACGAAGCTACAATAAGAAATGCAGATTGTATTATAGATCTTGGCCCAGGCGCAGGAAAACATGGCGGATACATAGTGGCTGAAGGCGGAATAGATGATATTATTAACTCAAAAGAATCTCTGACAGGCAGTTATTTGCGCGGAGAATTAAAAATAAATGTTCCAGAAAAAAGGCGGAAGACATTAAAGAATAAATCTATCATTATCAGGAACGCAAAAGAGCATAATCTTAAAAATATAGATATTGAAATACCGCTTGGGCTTTTTGTGTGCATTACAGGCGTGTCTGGTTCAGGCAAAAGCACAATGGTAGACGATATCCTGTATAAAGCCCTTGCAAAAAAACTTTATGGGTCAAAGGAAAAACCCGGGGCGCACGATGAAATTGATGGCGCAGATCAGATAGATAAGGTTATTGTTGTTGACCAATCGCCTATAGGCCGGACCCCGCGCTCAAACCCAGTTACATATACCGGCGTATTTTCTTTTATAAGGGATATATTTACAAGGCTTCCAGAGTCCAGGATGAGGGGGTATAAGCCAGGCCGCTTCAGTTTCAATGTTAAAGGCGGAAGATGCGAGGCGTGCCAGGGAGATGGGATTAAGCAGATAGAAATGCATTTTTTGCCTGATGTTTATGTAACATGCGAAGTTTGTAACGGAAGGCGGTATAATCACGAGACACTGCAGGTTCTTTATAAAGGTAAATCAATCGCTGATGTGTTAGAGATGACAGTTGAAGATGGAATGGAGCTTTTTAAAAATATCCCGCATATACATCAGAAACTGAAAACACTTTGCGAGGTAGGGCTTGGATATATTGAGCTGGGCCAGTCCGCAACAACTCTTTCGGGAGGAGAAGCGCAAAGGGTAAAACTTGCCACTGAACTTAGTAAAATCGGGACAGGCAAAACTCTCTATATACTGGATGAGCCTACCACAGGGCTGCATTTTGCTGACATAGATAGGCTGCTCAAAGTATTGCATGCGCTTATAGAAGGCGGAAACAGCATTTTGATAATAGAACATAACCTGGATGTCATAAAGTCAGCAGATTACATAATAGACCTTGGGCCTGGCGGAGGAGACGAAGGCGGAAAAATAGTTGCCTGCGGCACACCTGAGGAAATAGTTAAAGTTAATTCATCGTATACAGGCCAGTACCTGAAAGAATACCTAAAGCCATAAAGAAGGCCTGTTCGCTCAGATGAAAATTTACCCCTCGCAGCATATACTAAAGCCCACCGGCTGTCTCGAGGTCGCCTTTTATATCGCATTTTGGCGGGGCTCGAAAAACTTACCCGACACAGAAACTGTGTCGGGTTCGGACAGTTTCGAGCCTTTTTGCCTCATAAAATGTGGCATATATAAACCGCCAAAATGCTCATAAAAGGCTAAATTTTCAATTCGCTCGCAGGCCTTCCTTATGGCTAGAGCAGAAATAAAGCTATGGAGTCAAGCTGGGGTCTGAGGCACATTAGAATCGTTTCGGCAAAAGTCCGCAAGGATTTATGGTGAGTTCTGTTCGGTTGACAATACGATAGTCGACAGAAGAACGAACCATAAACCGTAGCGGACGGCGAAACGATTCAGTGCCGAATGACCCCAGCTTGACTCATGGGGGGGGCGCTATGTAGGCAGAAAGTTAATTTTTCTCTTGAATATTAGTCTTACCAATGGTATATTTATAGTCAAGATGCGTAATATTAAATATATATTTATTATTATATCGGCTATATTAGTATTAGCTACTTCTTTAAATGCCGAAGAGAGTTCCGATTTTATCTTAGGGAAGAAATCTTTCCAGGACGGTTTCTACGAAATAGCTGCCAAGTCATTCGAAAAATTCTTATCTAGAGAACCTGCAAACTCTGACGCCTTAGAGGCGCGGCTCTTATTAGGGGAGTCCCGCGTGTATCTTAATAGATTCAGCGATGCCATGCAAGAATTAGACGCTGTTATAAATTCAGAAACAAACCTAGATTTCAAAGATGAGGCAATGTACTGGAAAGCAGAGATATATTTCAGGACCAGGGATTTCGAAAAAGCAAGGGAACTTTATAATGCTATCTTAACAGACTTTCCAAAATCTAATTATAGGCCTTATGTAAAATACGCATACGCATGGTCTTTGTATGAAGAAAAGAAATATCAGGAGTCTATTAATAAGTTCTCCGCGTTTATATCAGAATATCCTGCAAACGAATTAAAAGAGGATTCTGAATTAAAGATAGGCGAGATGTTTTACAGGCTTAAGAAATATAATGAATCTATAGAGAAGTTATCCATGTTTATCCAGGGAACTAAAGATGTTAAAAAAGCCAAGCTCGCATATTTTTATATAGGAGAAGATTACTATTATCAGGATAATTATAAAGATGCTTTAGCCTCATTTAAAAAATCGCTTGAAATGGCTCCAGATTTGAATATAGATTTTTACGCTGTATACGATACCGCGTGGAGTTATATGAAATTAGAGCAGTATGAAGACGCTGTCAAGGAATTCAGCCGCCTTGAAGATATTAAGAAAGACGATGGCCTTATGGATGCTATACTGGGAGGCAAGGCCCAGGCGTTCATGAAGATGAATAAATTTGACGAGGCCCTGAAATGCTTTACCGAAATTATAGAAAAATTTCCTAAGAGCAGCCTGATAACGAAAGCATACCTTGACAAATCAGAAGCGCTTTACAAACTCGGTTTATATGATGATGGCATAGACCTTCTTAGGGATGGCATAAAGAAATTTCCATCCTCTAGTTATACGGATGACATGAGATATAATCTTGGCTGGCTTTATTTTAAGACAGCCAGATATGATGATGCAATAGAAGAATTCAGCAAAGTAATAAAAAGTACCGACGAAGATATTTACCGCATAACCTCGTATTGCAGGCTGGGCGATGCGTATTTCCAGCTGAATCAATTAGACAAGGCATCAGAGGCTTATGACATGGTTTTAAAAGAAGCCAATGTGAATCCTGATGCAGTATTCGGTTATGTAGATTATGCCCAGTATCAGATAGGCAGGATACAGTTTAAATTAGAAAGATATGAGGGCGCGATTCTTGCTTTCAGGAGTTTATTGAAAAATTATCCCGAGTCTCAATATATAGAAGATACCAGCTACGGGCTTGCCTCTTCATATTTCAAAAAAGGGTCTTTTCAGGAGGCAGCTCAGGAATTTAAGGTATTTCTTGAAAAATTTAAAGATACAAAATACAAAGATGATGCTGAGTTTCAGTTGGGAAGCACTTTTTATAATACTTCTGATTATAAGCAAGCCTTGGGCACATTCCAGAACATAGCTTCCAGGCAGCCTGACACCCAGCTCAGCCGCCGCTCATTGTATGAAATAGGGTGGTGTTATTACAAAATGGGAGATAACAAAAAGACCTTAAACCAGTTTGAAGAATATATAACCAGGTATCCTGAAGATGAACTGGCAGGGGATGTGAGGTTCTGGTTAGGGGAATATTATGCAAACAGAAAAGATTTTATTAAAGCAGAAAAATATTTTAGTGACTTGATTAAGATATATCCGGAGGCTAGTCTTACGGATGACGCCGCATACAGGATTGCCATAATCTTTTATGAAAAAGGCGAACTGGACAAAAGCATGAGCGCTCTGGAAAACTTGAAAACAAGTTATCCAGATAGCGATCTTATACCTACGGCTGAACTTAAGATAATAGATATCCTTATGAAAAAGGATGATTCTGGCGAAGCAAAGGACAGGCTCTTAAAACTTACAACAGAGTATAAGAATACTGCTTTTGTAAAAGTGGCTTCCAAATATCTTGGGGATATCATGAAAAAAGAAGGAAAAATTGAAGATGCTATCAATTATTACAAAGAATCTCTGGATTCCAAGCGGGGAGATTTTAATGCCAGCGTACAACTTACAATAGCCGAACTTTATGAGGAATCAGGGGATGTTGAGAGCGCGATTACAGAATATATGAAAGTAGGATATATATATCCTGACTCTACTGAAATAGTCGCGAATGCGACTCTTTTATGCGGCAGGCTGCTGGAAAAACAGAATAAAATTGATGAAGCAGTAAAGCTTTATAAAAAGATAGCAGAGATGGATACAAAGGAAGCAGCGCTTGCTAAAGAGAGACTAAGAGTTTTGGAAGAGAAGAAATAAGTTCCAATGGAGGTTGCTTATGGGAGAGCATGATGTTTGAATTCATCCAAAAAGGCGGGCCTGTGATGTATCCGATTATGTTATGTTCTATTATAGCTTTTGGCATAATCATGGAAAGACTTTATTATCTTCGTAAGATTAGGATAGATACAGCGGCTTTTATGCATAATATAGAGGGTGCTTTGAAGCGCAATAAGATTGCAGAAAGCGTGAAGATATGCGAGGATACTGAGGGCCCTATCGCGCGTATAGTTAAAGCAGGGCTTTTAAAGTACGACAGGCCCAGACAGGAGATAAGGGAAGCAATAGAAGACGCAGGCCATCAGGAGGTCCCGAAGCTTGAAAGGTATATAAAAATTTTAGCCACCATAGCGCATATTTCTCCTCTTCTAGGGCTATTGGGAACTGTTGTTGGAATGGTAAAGGCTTTTCAGGTAATTCAGGTAAAAACAATTGCGCTTAATCCTGTGAGCGCAGGGGATTTGGCAGGCGGCGTATGGCAAGCGCTTTTGACTACAGCTTCAGGTCTTATTGTAGCAATACCTGTGATAGTGGCTTATCATTATCTAACCGCGAGGGTCCATGATTTTGTACTTGAGATGGAGCATACCGCAACAGAACTCATAAATATATTGTCGCAGAGGGTGGAGGGATATTGATGTTCGATCTTAATCGAAGAAAGTGAGCTGACTTGTTATGAGATTCAAACAGAACTTACACATAGAAGCACGCGTAATAGATATGGTGCCTCTAATAAATTGTGTATATCTACTTTTAATATTTTTTCTGTTAACCTCAAATTTTATATCCCAGTCAGGTATTAAAATAAGCCTTCCAAAGGCAGTGACAAGTGAAGTTGTGCAAGGAAATACAATTGTAATTACTGTTACCTCTGATAACAGATTTTATCTAAACGAAACGCCTGTGACTTTAGTGGAGCTTAAAAGTAAACTTGAAAAGGCCTCTAATGCAGAGCCTATATTAATAAAAGCAGACAGGGATGTAACTCTAAGCAAAGTAGTCAATATATGGGATTTTTGCAGAGACCTTGGTATAAAACAGGTTAATATAGCTACGAATCAGGAGGTAAAGTAGGGATTTAATAAAATTATGACATTATTTAAAGATCGCGTTTTAAATATTGCAATATTAGTTTCAGCCTTATGGCACTTTGTGCTTATATTTTCAATTAAGCCGGTATTGCCAACGGGTCATATATTAGAGCACAATACTTCAATAGCATTTCTTGGGGATATTCTTGAAAGCGTGGGAAGTTATATTGCTGAAGTTCCTTCGGCCTATAGGTCTCAGGATCAAGAAAAATCTATCAGGAATTTTCGCCCAAAGAAGATTTTTCTTGAGAATAAAATTGATAAATTTGAACCTAGTGTTTCAGGTTTTATAAATATCCAGCCTGAGAAAAGGGAATTTTCATACTCTTCAGGAGATCGCAGCCCTTCAAATTTAAACATATACCGCAAAAAAGAAGCCGCAAGGGTTAATTTTTATGATTTTTTTATCAAAGGAGACGCCAGGGGCAGGGTAATTATATATAAGCCGGACTTAGATAAAGTTACAATGCTGCCTTCAGATTTCAATTCAGATTTCAGCGCGAATATTAAATTCAGAATATCAAAAGACGGATTTGTTAAATATGCAGAATGCGTCACATCCAGCGGTTTTTTTGAAATAGACCAGGCAGCAATGAGGTACGTAAGGAAGTGGCAGTTTGTGCCAGCTAGCGAGGATAACCAGGAAGGGATTGTTCGGGTTAGCTTTAAATAGGGACAGCGACTGTTTTTCCAAAATATTGTATAGGAAACGTAGAAAAACGGTCGCTGTCCCTATTTAAAAAAGATGATCAAAATTGAATTTTCTTTAGCAGTTGCGCTGTACCTTATTTTAACAACATGTATTATATTATTGGTCCTTGTATTTAAAAACAGAAAAGAGCCAAAACAGTTTTCTTCGGAAAAGAATTTTTTATGGCAATGTTCTATATGTACTTATGTATACATAGATAGCAGGCACACTAATATGTCACAGTGCCCAAGATGCGGGAGTTATAATAAAAAATAGGAGGCAAGTATGTCTGATGAAAAGATTATAAATGAACATCAAGAGGAAAAATTGCCCATAGCTCCTCCTCTAAAGGTCCTGGATTACAGGACCATCAGCAGGGGTTTTGGGTGGTGGTCAGCAGTAGTGCTGGTTGAATCATGGGGCAATAAGCGTCTGTCTATGTATCTATGGCAGAAATCAGATAACGGCTGGAAAAGAAAACAGAAATATACGATACATAGCCAGGAACGCTGGCATCTTATATCCGAAGCAGTTGAGACGTTAATAGGGGAATTGCAGTAAAGGCAAAGGCCGAGAAATTGTAGGGCAGGTTTTAACCTGCCAAAATCTCTATAATTTTAAATTCAGGACATTATTTATGAAAAAATATAGTCATAATAATAAAGGTATAGCTATTTTTGTAACCATAATGCTTTTATTTCTTTTGTCTCTGATTACTATCGCAGTTCTTTTGACAGCATATAACTATAATAATATTTGCGAAGGCCAGACAAGAAGGCTAAAGGCCATGGTTTCAGCAGAATCAGGCATTCATTATGCTTATTATCAGCTTAGGACTGATGCATCAGCATTTGTTGCTGCTTATGATGAAATTAGTCCATGTCCCATCTCTCTGAACAGCGGTATTACTGTAGGAGTGTGGGCAACAGGACCTATATCTGGCAGATATACAATAAAGTCCAAGGCTACATATCTTAAAACACAAGTACCATAATTTTTACATAACTATTTATAATTAAATAAGTTAAGGAAAAATATTGAAAACATGCTTTATTTTTCCTTATTTTTTTGTCTATTTTTAATATTTACATAACTAATTTATTTACAATATGTTACATTATATATTATACTTTACACATTACACATTCTTTAGCCTCTTCCTTGACAAAGTAAGTTCTTTATGGTATATTTGGTTTCACCTATAAAATTGGTAAATCTATTAGGAGGTATTATAATGTCAAGACTCATGGATACAGATGAATTAGCCAGGTACCTTAAGTTAGAGAAACAGACTATTTACAATTGGCTTCATCAAAAGAAGATTTCAGGCATAAAAGTAGGCCATGTCTGGAGGTTTGATAAGAAGTCTGTTGACGAGTGGTTGAATTCTCAAATGGTAGAAGCTAAAGCTAGAACATAAATTCCTTAATTAATTTTGCAGGCTGCTATTTCAAACCTGCAAAATTCAAAGGCGCCTATGCATCTGAATAAAAATATGTTATCCATTTTTAATCCTAAAAAAGTTATCGGCTTATATGTAAGCCAGGATACTGTGGATTTGGTTGTGCTTAAATCAGGCCTTGGAGGCCCTAAGCTTATTAAGTTCGGCCAGGCATATATATATCCCAAGAAGGATCAGCATAGCGGAGAAATTATTCCTGAGTCTCAGACGGCTAGTGTATCCGCCAATGCAGCGTCTTCTAATGATGAGATATCCAAGAAGGTTAAGACAAAAGAAGAATATATCATAGAAGCTATAAAAAAAGTTCTCATAGAAAATAATATAAAGCCTGGCGATGTGATTACCGCTATCCCTAGCGAAGAAGTCATGGTCCGGTATTTTCAAATGCCAAAGATCCCAAAACAGGAAAGAGAGGCAGCTATTAATTTCGAAGCGAAGCGATACATACCTTTCCGCATGGAAGAGGTGGTTTCAGATTTTCAGGTGCTGCCAAGCAAATCTGTTCAGAATAGCATGGATGTAGTGTTTGTCGCAGTGAGAAAGAATACTATAGAGCAGTATTTAAATATACTCAATGCTGCAGGGCTTAAGCCTGTAATAGTAGAGCCTGCGCCCTTTAGCCTTATGAGGGCTTTTAATGCAGCCCAGCAGATAGACACCAAAGTCAATACCGCAATAGTAGAGATAAATCTTAATGTGCTTAATGTCAATATCCTTAGAAGCGGTGTTCCTTATATAATAAGGGATATCCCTCTCTTTGAAATTACTGCTGAAGACAAATCCTTTGAGCCTGTATTTGAAAAGATACTGGCAGAGATAAAGCTTTCTTTTGATTTTTATGAAAAACAGTTCCCAAGCGAAGTTATAGATAAAATAATTATTTACAGTAAATTACCTTTGGAGAATTGGCATGAAATAGTGGGCAAGGAATTGCAGATACCAGTAGAAGTAGGAGACCCTCTGCGCGGGATAAAGGTTGCCTCAGACGTTGTGCCTGCAAGGGCAGCCATATGTTTTGGCCTTGCGCTCAGGGGATTGACAGAGCCGTTTATAGATATAAATTTATGCAAAGAAAAATTACTTGTTTATAAAAAGAAAGAGTTGTTTCTAAAGGTGGTGTTTCTCGAGGCATCTTTGGCAGTATTTTTATTAATCGTATTTAAGGTATTTACCATTAGGGCCGCCGCGCCTCTTACTGATGAATTAAATAAGACATTGTCTGAAAGGCCAAAGGTTGAAGTCAATGTGAAAAGCGATAACATGCCTGACCTTGAGAAAATTAAGAATGAGATGGAGACAAGAAAAGATCTTTTGGAAAATCTGATATCCTCTAGGACTTACTTGACCCCTAGATTAGAGGATATAGTAAAAATAATACCCAAAGATATGTGGCTCGCCGAGGTAAACTTTGAAGAAAAGATAGATAAAAAAAACCAGGCCAAAATTACTAGATACCTTAGCATAAAAGGTTATTATATAATAGATGAGAAGGCTGGCGAAAAAGATATCGTGAATATCTTCTTGAGCAAGCTGAAAAATGCAATCGGGGTAAATAATGGCATGTCAAGAGCTGATATAGTATCTGTTAAAAGAATAGATATGGAAGGAAAAAATGTTTCGAGTTTTGAAATATCTTTCACGGGGCCATAAATATGAAAAAAAAATCCGAGAAGCAAACAGGAAATAAACTTATAATAGTGAGCGCTATCATTATAGTATTGGTATTAGTGATAGGCGCCATGTTCATTTATTTACCTTTTACCCATAAGAACAAGTCCCTGAGAGTTGATATATTAAAGGAAAGAGATAAAAATTTACTTATAGGCAAGATAAAAGCCTTGAGTAAATATATAAAAATTTATGATAAAAAGATACCTAATGCTGAAGGGGTTTCATGGCTTTTAAGCGAGATATCCAATAGGGCTTCAAAAGAACGTATAGAGTTATCATCTATAAAACCTGGAAATCCGGAGAATTATGGATTATATGCGAAACTATCTGTGATAGTTGATATGACTTCCACCTATAATCAGCTTGGCAAGTTTATTGCAGGAATAGAATCGTCAGAAAAATTTCTGAAGATCGAAAGTGTTAATATGAAAAGAATGGATATTGATGAGAAATTCGAGAAAGGTTCTGGAAAATTTAAGGCATTCGATATAAAGGCGAGTATTGTTATAAGCACAGTTGTTTCAAAGGAATAGTTTATGGCAGATGCAACGCCCAAAAAACAGCATACTATAGAATATGTAGCCATAGGCGCATTGGTAGTAGTGGCTATTATTATAGGTATCGCCAGGTTTAAAAAGGGCGATACTGATGATGAAGTCTTTTCCAGAAAGGAATTCAATAAGAAATGGAAAGAGGTGGAGATACTGGAGGCTAAGGTTCCCAAAAATGAAAAAGAAATAGTTTATGCCATAGAGGATGACAAAGCCCCTTTTAAAAGCCCTTTTGATGAGATAACAGAAAATAAGGGGCCAGAGGAGGAGAATGTAGTACTTCCAGAGATGAAGTTCCAGGGTATGGTGTGGAAAAGTTCAAGGCCTCAGGCAATTATAAATAGTAAGGTATATGATATAAAAGATGTTATTAATGTAGGTGCAGAAGGATTAGGGGAAGAAATTAAGATCAAGGATATAACGAAAGACGGTATTCATTTAATATATAAAAATAAGGAATTCATCGTAAGGCCAAAATAGGAGGTGTTTATATGAAAACAATTAGGTTATTTATCGCTATTATATTTGCAATTTTTATCTCAACGCCTTTTTCATTTGCCGCTAGCGCGTATACGAAAGATATGTCTCCTGGCAAAAGCAGCCGGGTTTCTATGGATTTTCAAGACGCTAATCTTAAAACAGTGCTGAAGGTTTTTTCTCAGCAGTCAGGCCTGAATTTTATTGCCAGTCAGAATGTCCAGGATAGGACTGTTACTGTCTATTTTGATAATGTAAAAATAGATGACGCCTTGAATTATATAATTAATGCAAATAACCTGGTTTATGAACAAGAGCCAGGCACTAATATATTCATAGTAAAGGAAACAGGAAAACCTGAGATAGAGACTATTACAAAGATATATGAATTAAAATACACTCAGCTGTCCACGCTTGTTAAAACGCAAACTGACCCATCAAACCCAGATAAGTCTGGTTCTTCAGCAGCAGATTCTAATAATACAGATATAGTATCAATTGTGCAAAGTATGCTTTCTGCAAACGGAAAGGTCGTAGCTGACAAAAGATCCAACAGTCTTATTATAAAGGATGTGCCGAGCCAGTTTTCTATAGTAGAGGATTTACTGTCCAGGTTAGATGTAAGGACGCCTCAGGTGATGATAAAGGTAGAAGTCCTGGAGACCACTACAAAGGCGGTAGAGAATTTAGGAATAAATTGGAGCGGGGCATTTGGGACATATACAGGGCCTGTGCATAACACTATATTTCCTATGAATAATAGTATAGGAAGAAATAACTCAAGCGGAGAAGGTATTAAAACAACAGGTTTATTTGGCATGGATGGCGTGACCGCAGCTATAACCGCATTGCTAAATAATACTGACACAAAAATTCTTGCCAGGCCTCAGGTTATGGCTATGAATAATGAGACAGCAAGAATAGAACTTTCTTCTAAAGAGAAAGATACTGAAACAGTCACATCTACTTCATCAAGTACTGGCGTAGGCACTACAGGCAAGACCTATACCTCCCAAGACACAGGAGTTATTTTAGAAGTTACGCCGCAAATCAGTAAAGACGGATATATAACTATGAATTTAAAACCCAGTTTTACTGAATTAGAGCTTTCCAGGTTTACAAATGCGTATGATACTCATAAAAGAGCCACAGAGACAACTGTTATTGTTAAAGACGGAGAAACAGTTATTCTTGGGGGCCTTATTAAATCCAAACATGAAAACGGCGTTAAAAAAGTGCCATTTTTCGGAGATATACCTATTTTAGGCGCAGCATTTCGTTATAAGGCTAAAGATAACAGTGATAGGGAACTAATAATATTCATTACACCGAATATCGTTAAAGATATTTCTTATGCGCTTAGCAATATCCCTGAACGGGAGCAGGAAAAACCAAAGGCAGTAAGGGAAAAAGAAATTAATAAAGTTTTGGATCTATTCGGCGGATAAACTAAAATAAGGCGCGCAATGAAAAAGTCGAGAGAAAAATTAGGCCAGATATTATTGAGCGAAGGCCTGATCACAGAGGAACAATTAGAAAAGGCCATTGAGATTCAGAAGAAAGAAGGCACTAGGCTTGGAGAGACTTTTATAAACCTTGGGGTTGTGACAGAGAAAGACATTGTCATTGCAATGGCAAAGCAGCTGTCAATACCTTATGCCTCTTATGCAAAAGGCCTTTTGAAGCCGGCAGAGGACCAGGACTTTGTCAAATTAATACCGGAAGATTATGCCCGCAGAAACATGATTCTTCCTATTTCCAAGCATATGAATTCTCTTACAGTTGCTTTTATGGATCCTCTGGATTTAATTGCCATAGACAATTTAAAACGCATGACAAGTTGCGAGATAAATCCGATTATAGCCACTAAGACAGACCTCCAGAGAGCTATTAATGAATTTTACGGCAAAGAGGACCTATTGAAAGATGCTGTAAGCGATTCATATGAACTAGAGGAATTTAAAGTAGAAAAAAATGTAGAAGAAGACCTGAGCTTAGATGACCTTATTGCAAGGGCGGAAGAAGCGCCTGTTGTAAAGCTTGTGGATCTTATATTGATGCAGGCTATAAAGGACAGGGCCAGCGATATACATATAGAGCCTTATAAAAATAAGATTAATATACGATATAGGATAGACGGGGTTCTGTATGAGATACCGCCTCCTGCAAAACATCTGTTGCCAGCTATTATTTCGAGAATAAAAATACTTTCAAATCTGGATATTGCAGAGCGCAGACTTCCGCAGGATGGCGTATTTTTTGTAAAAGTGGATAATAAAGGAATTGATATTCGCGTATCCACTATCCCCGCTATATTTGGCGAGAAGGTGGTAATGAGAATATTGGATAAAACCTCTACGCCTCTAAATCTCGGAGAACTGGGATTCGATCCAGAAGAACTGGAAAAATTTAGAAAAGCTATAATTAGCCCGCACGGCTTGATTTTACTTACAGGCCCTACAGGAAGCGGCAAAACTACAACGCTCTATGCGGCGTTGAATGAAATGAAAAGCCCGCGCAAAAACATCACAACAGTAGAAGACCCTGTGGAATATAAAATGGAGGGCATAAATCAGGTTCAGATAAAGCCGAATATAGGCTTTACTTTTGCCAGCGCGCTCAGGGCGTTTTTAAGACAAGATCCTGATATTATAATGGTCGGAGAGGTTAGAGATCTAGAGACTGCCCAGATATGCATAAGGGCATCTCTTACAGGGCATCTTGTTTTAAGCACTTTGCATACGAACGATGCGCCAAGCGCAATAGCCAGGTTGATAGATATAGGGCTTGAACCGTATTTGATAAGCTCTTCGCTGATTATGGTAGGAGCTCAAAGACTCGTTAGAAAGCTGTGCCCAGAGTGCAAAGAAGCTTATGAGACAACTCCTAGTTTAGTCAAGGATCTTGGGATAAAACAGGAGCTTTTGTATAAGCCAAAAGGGTGCGATTATTGCGGCTATACTGGCTATAGAGGCCGAATAGCTATTTATGAAATAATATTGATGAATGATAAGTTAAGGGAATTGGTTGCAAAAGGGGCTCATCTCGGGGAGATTAAGGATAAAGTGAGGGAAATTGGTACAAGATCTCTTGTCCAGAGTGGGATAAAAAAAGTAGAAGAAGGCATGACAAGCATTGAAGAAGTGCTCAGCATAACGCTGGTGGCTGGAGAAGGGTAAATGGTTGGATAGCAGGCGAAAGCCTGCTCCACGTGGAGCGGCCTTTCGGCCGCTATCCTACTACACTTAAGGTATTTAAACAGGAGCAAATATGCCGTTTTTCAGGTACGTAGCAAGAGATAGGTCTGGTAAATTAATAGATGAAGTAACAGAGACTATAAATGAAGAGGATCTAGTGAATAATTTGCAGGCAAGAGACCTTCTTGTAATATCTGTGGGGCCTGCGCGTGAAGTTAAATCAAAGAAGGAAGTTGATAGAAGGAAATACCATAGAGCGGTTAAACCACATGATCTTATAATGTTTTCAAGAGAACTGGCAACGCTTGTGGGGGCAGGTGTGACTCTTATAAAGAGTTTGGATATATTATGCAAACAGATAGAATCTCAGACGCTTCTCAGGGCAGTAGAGCAGATCAAAAAAGATATAGAAGGGGGGTATACATTTCAGAATGCGTTAAAAAAGCATGATAAGATATTTTCTTCTTTCTGGATAAACTTGGTTGAAACAGGAGAGGCCTCAGGGCATCTGCCTTCAAGCCTTGATCAGGTGGCTGTTTATCTGGAGGAGAACGCTGATTTGAAAAAAAAGATAATGTCAGCGCTTCTGTACCCCGTTATACTGGTAGTTGTGGCAACAGGCGCAATAGCAGTATTTTTACTAAAAATTATCCCTATATTTTCTGAAATATTTAAAGGTTTTAATGTTGAATTACCAGCCCTTACCCAGATAGTTATTAACATAAGTAATATAGTGAGGAAGTATTTTTTTCTCGTAACAGGAATTCTCATAGCTTTATTTTTTGTTATAAAAAAATACATATCTACGGAAAAAGGCAGGTGGCAGTTTGATGATATTACGCTCAAATTACCTGTTGTAGGCCAGTTAATGCAGGAAATATCTACAGAGCGTTTTGCAAGCGGCCTTGCGACGCTTATTAAAAGCGGAGTGCCTATACTTCATGCGCTTGAGATAACTGAAAAAACAGCAGGCAATAAAGTAATGGAGAAAGCGCTCAGAGAAGTAAAGACAGCTGTTAAAGAAGGCAAGGGGATGGGCCAAACCATGCAAGGCAGCAATTTATTCTCTCCACTTGTTGTTCAGATGGTACTAGTCGGAGAAGAGATTGGCGAATTAGGCAAGATGCTGGACAGGATATCTGTATTTTATAAGGAAAGAGTAAATACATTTATCTCGCGGCTTACTACAATGTTTGAACCTATAGTTTTAGTTTTTATGGGTATAGTAGTAGGAGTTTTAGTAGTAGCAATGTTTATGCCTATATTCAGCATGTCCAGCGCTATAAAGTCAGCTGGTTAAAATGTATTGTAGATTTATTGTAGATTTATTTGACTTATATTTATTTATAAAGTATAATTAATAGTAGGAAGACTAAAAGGAGGAGGTAGAAATGAATAGAAAAGGTTTTACGCTGGTAGAAGTTTTGATAGTAGTTATTATCATAGGTATACTTGCTGCTATAGGTATACCTCAGTTTGCAGCTTCCATTGAAAAAGCAAAAGGTGGAGAAGCCAGGGCAGGCCTTGGGCATCTCCAAACAGGTGAAAAGGTATATTATGCGGAAAGCGAATATTATACAACTAACACAGCTGATCTTGATATAACTTTAACCCAGAAATATTGGGCATTTACTATAGCTACGCCTACTTCTACTACCTATACAGCGACAGCTACTCGTTCAGGCGGTAGTTATAGCGGCCAGACTTTGACTATGGATCAAGCCGGCACAGTTTCTGGAAATTGGACGTATAAATAGTTTATAATTTTCAAGGAGGGCTTTGGTATGTTTAAAAAAGGTTTTACCCTTTTAGAGGTCCTTATAGTTGTTATAATTATAGGGATTCTTGTTGCAATAGCCTTGCCGCAGTATACAACTACTCTGGAAAAAGGAAAATCTGCAGAAGCAGCTACAAACGTTGGTAGTATTAGGTCAGCTTTAGATAGATATTGGTATCAGAATGGCGCTATCACTACTACTATATCTAATCTAGACATAGATGACCCGAACAACATTACTAATAAACTATATACTTATACTGTTACGGATGGTGGAACCACTGCTACTACAAGGATATATACCGTGACTGCAACTCGTACCGCAGGAGGTAATACTTATACAGTAAGCTGGCAACAAGATTCTAATGTTAGCGGTAAACTTTTAAGAAGCTCTAATCTTGGAGGCCCTACGTCTTGATTAGCAATAATCATGAGTTCAAAGGCGGCTATTCATCTGGGTTTACGCTTTTAGAGCTCCTGATTGTTGTTATAATTATAGGTATACTTTCTACGATAGCCCTGCCTCAATACACACAAACCATAGAAAAGGCCAGATCAGGGGAAGCAATAATAAATATTGGCGCTATAAGAGTAGCTTTAGATAGGTACTGGTATCAAAATGGGGCCTTGCCTGCCAATGATAATTTTACAGCGCTGGATGTGGATAATCCAAATAACATTACAAATAAATTATATCTTTATTCATTCAAAGATAATGGGACCACCAGTACAAAAAGAAAATACAATGTTAATGCCATAAGATTAGGCAATCCTGATACGTGGGTAAAGTGGAACCAGACAGATAATGTTACTGGAAAGATTACTAGAAGCGAGAATCTTGGAGGCCCTACGTCTTGATTAGCAATAATCACGGGTTCAGAGGCGATAACTCATTTGGGTTTACTCTTATAGAGCTACTGATCACAGTTCTTATTGTTGCTATACTAGTTGCTCTTAGCATACCTATCTTTACTAAGAATATGGAAAAGGTAAAAGCTGGAGAGGCGGCAAATAATCTGAATCTTACCAGGATGGCTGAAAAGGATTATTTTTTGGATAATAATACATATACTACGGACTTCAGTCTTTTAAATATGGACAATCCTAATGATTTATCAAGCGCAAATAGATATTTTGATTATACGATACCAACAGCAGATGCAACTACTTTTACTGCCAGGGCTACAAGAAATAATGGCCCATATACAGGGGATTATTATACAATAGATCAGACCGGGGCTATAACTAGCAATGGGAATTTTCAATTATAAATTAATTATAAATCATGAGTTCCTTAAACAATTTTGCCCCCGTTGTTTCGCTTTGCGAAGCAAAGCGGCTGGGGCAAAATTCAGAGTCGGCTATTCATCTGGGTTTACGCTTACAGAGTTATTGATAGTTATTATTATCGTTGGGATACTTGCCACTCTTGCCCTCCCAATGCTTGTTAAAACACTGGAAAAGGCGAAGATAGGCGAAGCTACCAGTAATTTAAATCTTATCAAGACAGGCCAGAAGATATATTTTTTAGAATATAGCCAATTTTCCCCAAATATAACTGATTTGAATATAGAAGATCCAAATAGCGTTTTATCCCGTTATTTTTACTATGATCAAGACAATACAGGGATAGATTTAACAGTTAATTTTAAAGCTCAAGCTATAAGGGCTGGAAGCGGAGCTGTAACCGCTCCCGAACCCTATAAGGATGACAAGTATTATGTCCAAAAAGATGGCACTATTCACGGAAGATTTACCACCAACGAAAATCCTTAAGGCATTAAATAAAAAAGGATTTACGCTCACAGAATTATTGATAGTTGTTATCATTGTCGGGATACTTGCCGCCTTTGCCCTCCCGATGTTTGTTAAAATGCTAGAGAAGTCAAAGACAGATGAAGCTACTAGTAATTTAAATCTTATCAGAACAGGCCAGAAGTCATATTTTTTACAATACAACCAATTTTCTCTGAATATAACTGATTTGAATATAGAAGATCCAAATAGCGCTTCACCCCGTTATTTTTATTATGATCTAGACAATACAGTACCTGTAGGAACTAATTTTAAAGCTCAGGCCACAAGAGGTGGAACCGGGGCTGTAACTGCCCCAGAACCTTATCAGGATGACAAGTATTATATCCAAAAAGATGGCACTATTCACGGAAGATTTACCACCAACGAAAATCCTTAAGGCATTCAATAAAAAAGGGTTTACCATGACAGAGGTAATTATTGCTGCGCTTATTGTGGCGATACTTGCCGCAGGCGTAGCTAGCGCATTTTGGGGCGCAAAGCATTTTCTTAACCGCGCAAGGCATAAAGTGCAAGCGTATAATTTTGCAGTTGAGGCTTTGGACAGGCTGAAAAGTAATCACCAATATTTATCAAATCCAGCTATGGTGATAGGTATTGATCACGATCAAACAGAAATTGATGCAGGAGGCATTTTAAAGGGAGATATTACAAGTTTCGGTGGAACGCTTAAATATGATGTTACAGAGCCTCAGACTAATGGATATAAACAGGTTACTATTAAGGTGCACTGGGATGAGCCGGCTTTTTAGAAATAAAACAGGCATAACGCTGATAGAAGTAGTAATAGCTGTGCTTCTAATGAGTGTTATATTTTTAGGAGTATCAAACCTTTATGTTGCAAGCCGGAAGTTTTATATTGCTTCAAGCAATAAGACTATCATAGGCAGCGAGGCGCAATACGCAATACAACATATATATAAAAATGTTATGCAGGCCATAGGCGATGAAACATCTCCCCCAGGCACATCTGCCATTTATGTGCCAAGTGCTGAAAGAGTGGATTTTATGATAAATAATAGCGACCCTATTACAAGAAGCAATTACAGCACCGTGACAATGTATAGCTATTACAAATCAGGAGATACTCTTGTATTCGATGATGGCGTTACTACAGAGTCATTAATTCCAAAGGTGACTGTTACAGCTGTTAATTTCACAAAAAGCACAAATGCTTTAACAGGATATATAACCGCAAGTTATAATGACCAGAGCCTAACGTTTTATTTTGCCTGCTACCCCCGCCTGGCGTCGTTTAATTAATACTTTAAAACTATACATTCGCGGCCGCAAAACTGCGTCCTTTAGGACGCGAATAAATAACGGCCGCTCAGTATCAATTTTGAACAAACTCAGGCCTTTAGACCAGAAATTGATTTCCAATGCAGTTTAAAAATGGTATAATTAAACTTACTTCGTAAAATTTATTGGGCCTGTAGCTCAGATGGGAGAGCGCCTCGTTCGCAACGAGGAGGTCAGCGGTTCGATCCCGCTCAGGTCCACCATGGTTCGACGCGTCCTTCGCTCTGCTCAGGACTTGCTCACCATATATAATAAAAGGTATTCTATGCGCTTTTACGTTCCGCCTGATATGATAGCCCCTCTAAAAAATACAATAGAGATAAAAGACAAAACCGAAGTCCATCATATACGAGATGTTATGAGGCTTAAAAAAGGAGATATCGTTGATATCTTTGATGGCCAAGGCAGGGAATTCTCATGCTTTATTGAAGAAGTGAAGAGAGATGCAGTAATTATAAAAATTAAAGAGGCGCTGCCCCCTAAATACAGCCCGCCTTTTAATATTACTCTATATCAGTCAATCCCTAAAAAGACAAAGATGGATTTTATAGTTGAAAAGGTTATAGAGCTGGGGGTAAGCCAGATAGTTCCCATAATAACCGAGAGGACAATCCCTGAGATTAGAGATTTTACTAAAAAAGTAGAGCGATGGAAAAGAATAGGTATGGCTAGCTCTAAGCAATGCGGCAGGACAATACTGCCTGTTATATCAGATGTCATGCATTTTGATGGCGCTTTAATAGATTCAAAACAAAAGGCAATGACGGTTTTTGCCAGCCTTGACAGAGATTCTAAGCCTTTGAAAGACATATTGAGAGGATTGAGCCCGAAAACAATAGCAGTTTTTGTAGGCCCTGAAGGTGATTTTAGCCCTAGAGAGGTTTTTATGGCAAAGGAAAATGGGTGCAGTATGTGCTCGCTGGGCAGTCTGGTTCTTAAATCAGAGACAGCAGCTATATACATATTGTCATGTTTATCATATGAATTGCAATAGGCTAATTATGAGAAAGCATATATGAAAATTACCAAAATAACGCATATATTATTCATATCGCTTATCATTGTTATTGTATTTTCTAGCTCCCTTAATAACAAGTTTGCATGGGATGATAAGTTTTTGATAATAAATAATCCTCATACAAAAGATTTTATGTATATATCTAAGATATTTAGCAATCAATTATATGAGGGCGGCGGAATGCATAGTAATTTCTATAGGCCTATTCAGCTTCTTTCTTTTATGATGGATTATCGCATATGGAAATTGAATCCGTTTGGATATCATTTAACGAGCTTATTGCTGCACATATTTAATTCAGCGCTGGTGTATCTCATTATACTCGCAATCAGCTTGTCTCCATGCATAGCTTTTATTACAGCCTCTTTATTCGGCATTGCGCCAGCTATCTCAAGCATTGTATTTTACACACCTGCAAGATCTGACTTATTAATGGCATTATTTTTATTTTTGTCTTTATGGTTTTTTATCAGATATAGGCAAAAAGGCAAAAGTATGCTGTATGCGGTGTCTATAGTTTCATTTGCATTATCGCTTATTTGCAAGGAAATGGCGATGATGCTGCCTTTATTATTAGTCTTGGAAATATCTAGAAATCCAAAAGAAGGAAAAGCGCAATTTAAGATTTTAGTGCCTTACATAACAGTATTAGTATCATACGCGCTTCTCAGAATAACGGTATTGAACTTTGCAAAAGGCACTAACCCTATTATAGATTTAAGTTTTTCCGCTACTTTGCCGCTATGGATACGCCTTCTCACGGATTTCAAAGTGATATTTTTATATCTTAGAATATTAATATTGCCGCTAGGGCTTCATATCGAATGGTTTGTAGAGCCTGTCAGGAGCATATTCCAATCAGGTATATTGCTATACATAGCCGGATTTATAATTATTATATTAGTTGTTAAAAAAATATCCGATAAACACAGGCTTATACTTTTCGGAAGTTTATGGTTTTTGTTTACGCTATTGCCTGTTTTGAATATATATCCAATATCAGTGCTTTTTGGAGAAGGATGGCTTTATATCCCATCAGTAGGTTTTTTTATTGTGTTAAGCGTTATTTTTCAGGATATTATAAAGCCTAAGCTAGGGAAAATTTTTAGCGCAATCTTAATAGCGCTATTTTTAATTTATTATGCATTTTTTACTATTGCTTATGGAAAGGTATGGAAGGATTCTGTAAGCGTATTCACCAATGTATTAAAATATGAAAAGAACAGCCCTTTTATTTATCTTACTTATAATAATCTGGGAATGGCATATAGCGATAAAGGAGATATTGAAAGGTCTATTGAATATTACAAGAAAAGTATATCGTTAGACCCGAATTATTTTGAGGCTTATAATAATTTGGGAGTTAGCTATGTTGCATCAGGGGAAATCGTAAAGGCTATAAAATCTTTTAAAAGAGCGATAAGGTTAAAAAAGGATTACATGTCCAGCTATTCCAATCTAGGCCACTTATACACCCTTATAGGTTTTAAAAATAGAGCTATAGAGGTTTTAAATGCAGCAATAAAAATAAATCCTTATTATTATAAGGCATATTGTAATCTTGGGTATGTGTATACGGATAAAGGAGATACAGCTAAAGCAGAGGAGTTTTTTAAAAAAGCTAGCTCTCTGAGAGAAGAAGATTATGAGCCGCATTATTGTTTAGGCACTGTTTATATAAAGAATAAAAATTATAAAAAAGCCCTGGATGAGTTCAATAAAGCATTAAAGCTTGGGCTGCATGATTCAGAAATTTATAACAAATTAGGGTTTGCTTATATAGGGAATAGTAGATTTAAAGATGCGGAGGCGGCATTTATGCATTCATTGGCATTAAACAAAGATCAATTTGAGCCGCATAATAATTTGGGGAATATGTATTCCGCATTTGGTTATTTTGATTTAGCTATTCATGAATATAAAGAAGCCTTGAGGGCAGAACCAGGCAATAAAGGAATAGTTGATAATATAGTCAAAGCAAAGAAAGAATGGAAGGGGTTTTTAAGAAATAAAAATGCAAAATTTTAAACCTTTTGTATCAATTATTATACCAGCATTTAATTCTGGGAAAATGCTTGGCCAGGCTATAGAAGCATGCATAGGCCAGGATTACCCTAGAGATAAATTAGAGGTAATAGTAGTTGATGATGGTTCAATAGATGATACAAAAGGTGTGGTTAAGAATTTTGGTGTAAGTTATATACATCAGGAAAGCTCAGGCCCGGCTTCTGCCAGGAACAATGGTTGGAAAAATTCAAAAGGTGAAGCAATTTTTTTTACAGACGCGGATTGTATCCCAGGAAAAGATTGCCTTGCTGTAATGGTCAAGAGTCTCTGCGATAAGAATGTAGACGCAGTTGCAGGAACATATGATATTAAAAATATAGAAGATATAATGGCGAGGTGTATACATGCTGAGATTATGTTCAGGCACTTACGTATGCCGGATTATATAAATAGCTTCGGGACATATAATGTCCTTATAAAAAAGGCAATCCTTGAAGAGTTTTCCGGATTTAATGAAGATTATTTGACTTCAAGCGCAGAAGATTCAGAGCTCTCTTACAGGATGGTAAAAAAAGGTTACAGGATATATTTTGAAAGAAAATCAATAGTAAGCCACTTTCATGAAAAAAAATTGCACAGATATCTTAAAAAACAGTTTACTCGGTCTTTTTGGGCAATAAAATTATGGAGGCATCACCCGGGATTTGCGTTAAATGATTATTATCTATATTGGAAGGACCTGGCAGAAATACCTGTGGCAGTTATGATTATTCTTACGCTGCCTTTATTATTTTTAAATTTTATCAGGATATTTTTTATTGTATTGTTGGCTGCATATATAGCTCTCCAAATTATCATACCCTTGAAGATATATTCCAAAAAACTTTACAAGAAAGACTTTTTTTTCATGTTTTTTATGATGTTTGCCAGGGGATTTACAAGAGTATTCGGAGGAGCTTTGAGCCTGATAAAGAATCGAAGCATAAAATGAGCCAGTATCCGAGAGATTATTACAAAAGATATAAGAATTTTAACCATGCCAGGCTAAAGCGCTTGATTCTAGAAGAAATAAAGCCTTTTATTGATTTAAGGCCTAAGGGGAAAGCAAATTTAATAATAGATATAGGCTGCGGTATCGGAAGGCTGACTTCAGTTTTTAAGGATTATGCAAAATCAGTGGTAGGGCTGGATATTTCTTTAGATGCCATAAAACTTATAGATAAAAATGACAAGGGAATTTTTTTTATTAAAGGAGATGCTTTGCGTATACCTGTGAAGGGCAGGGTTTGCGATGTATGCACTTGCATACATGTTATAGAGCATGTAAAGGATTTTAACCTGCTATTAAATGAGATACACAGGATCGCAGCAGATAAAAGCAAGGTGATTTTTATTACTCCTAATAAAAAATGGATCAGATTCAGCCTGCCATTTTTAAAGGATAAGACGCATGTAAAAGAATTTACCATTGATGAATTAGGAAAAGCTGTATCAGCTTATTTTTCTGTTGAAAAGATAAAGGCTGTTTCAATGTTTACAAGTTTTGGCTTCCTCAATCCTGTTATGAACGCATTTTTTAAGCCGGATATCTACATATCTGCTGTAAAGTGTAGCAATGGTACTTCTCAAGCTCTGGCAGGTTTTGAGAAAAGCCTCGCCGATTCGAGCGGGCACGGTGTCCTGCCTTCAGGTGGGGTCATTCGGCACGAAATAATTTTGCCGTCCGCTACGGTTTACAGCTCGTTTCTCTGCCGACTATCGTTTTGTCACTCGATCGAAACTCGCTGTAATTCCTTGCGGACATTTGCCAAAATTTTTCTAATGTGCCTCAGGCCCCACCTGAAGGCAGGACGAGCGAGAATCGGCGCGGAGCGAAGGACGCCACGCTGGGGCGTCCAAGCGTCTTTTCGAAAGCCTGCCAGAGCTTGAGAAGCAAGTAATGGAGAAAAGCAGAGCTTAATATGAAAGTATTATTTCTTAATCCATCTTATGGAAGAGGGTTTTGTAAGACTGCGCGCTGGTTTGCAAAGTCTAGGACAAGGGAGCAGAGGCATCCAGACTATATCTCGACAGCTATAGCAGAGCTAGAAAGAGACAAACATGCGTGCAAGTTCATAGATGGAGCAGCAAGAGATATTTCATTTGCAGAAACAAAAAAGATATTTAAAGATTTCAAGCCTGACATGGTGGTTATAAATGCCACAACACCTTCCATAGATTCTGACCTTACTTATGCGAAAATGTGCAAGGAAGAATTAAGCGGCAGAGTTATCACTGTAGTAATCGGCGCTCATGCGAGCGCTGAAGCGGAAGATACCATTAAAAGAGCAAAAGGTTGTTTAGATGCTGTTGCAAGAAGAGAATATGATTGGACGTTAAAAGATATTGCCAGCGGTAATGAGTTTTCAAGTATACAAGGAATATCTTATTCTGAGAACGGAAATATAATACATAGTCCTGACAGGGAGTTTATTCAAGATCTTGACAAATTGCCTTTTCCTGCATGGCGCCATATAAATCCTAACGACTACTACAGCCCTGCAAAAAGAAACCCATTCCTTACTTTGATTACAGGAAGGGGGTGCGAAGGAAAGTGCGTTTTTTGTTTATTTCCGCAAGTAATGTATGGTAATCAGTATAGATATAGAAGCCCTGAAAATGTTCTTGATGAAATAGAATACGACATAAAGCTTTTCCCTGGCTTGAAAGAGATAATGTTTGAAGATGATACTTTTACTTTGATTAAATACATTCTCAGGCTGGAAAAGATATGCAAAGGTATTATCGATAGAAATATAAAAATTTCATGGTGCTGCAATGCAAGGCCTGAGATATTGGATATTTCTTTATTGAAGCTGATGAAAAAAGCAGGCTGCAGAATGATGTGCGTTGGGTTTGAATCAGGCGATGATATTATATTGGGAAATCTGAAAAAAGGTATTTCTACCAGCAGGATGAGAAGCTTTACTGTTCTTTCCAGGGAGGCAGGCATTTCTGTGCATGGGTGTTTTGTTATAGGTTCTCCAGGAGAAACGCCTGTCTCAGTTAATAGGACTATAAAATTTGCCGCCAGTCTCCCTATAGATACAGTTCAATTCAGCGGATTATGCGCTTATCCCGGCACAGAGTTTTATAATTGGTGCAAGGAGAATAGCTATATTATTGCTAAAAACTGGAAAGAGTGGGTGGATGAGAGAAAAGAACAGAGGGCTATAATAGATTATCCTAGCCTTTCCTGCAGCGCTATGAATAAGGCTGTGGACAGAGCGTTGTATAGCTTTTACCTCAGGCCAGGCTACATATTTTCTCAGGTAATGCGGCCAAAGTCATTTCACGATATTAAAGCTAGATTAAAGGGTTTATTGCAGTTTGGAAGATATTGCTTAAGAAAATAGTGCCTGCTGAGCCAGATAGCATAAAATCCAAGCTTTTAACTTGTCAGCCTTGACAAATCAGAAATATGTGGTATACTTTTTTCATATTCAGATTAATTCCTCAAATTAACTTATGTCTCAAATAAAATTTAACTGGGTTGATATTTTTTTTGTAATTATTTTATTTAGAACATGTTACGTAGGTTTTAAAAAGGGGCTTTTATCTGAATTTTTCAGGCTTTCAGGTCTTTTTTTAGCGTTTGTTCTTTCATTTAATAATTATATATTAATAAGCGATTTTTTGGCAAAACACGCTAAATTAACAGGCCTAAAAGCAGATATAACAGCTTTTCTATTTATATTTTTAATAATTATTTTTATCTTTAAACTGCTAGCTGTTCTGGCAGATAAAATTTTGGGAGTTTCTGAAAACGTTTCCTTGGCCAATAAAATAATTGGCCTTGCATTAGGATCAGCAAGAGGAATTCTTTTAATAGGGCTTATTTACATTTTGTTTATCCACAGCCCTGTTAATTATTTTTATAAAAGCGCAAAAGAAAAGTCTTTTCTAGCTCCATACGCCTCGCTCGTGGCGCCTTTTGCGTATAATACAGGGATGAGTGTTTATCCTTTCGAGAAACACGAAACACTGCTCGTTAAACTATTAGGGAAATAATAATAAAACAGGAGGATCAATTGAAGCTTATAGACATCTATAGGAACGCGGTGCTTTTTGGAATGGAGCAAGATCCAAGGGGCAAGGATAGCGTAAAGAAAGAACTTTTAAGGGCAAAAAATGAATACGAAAAATTAAGCGCCAAGGATAAAGAATTTTACGACAAGGAAAGGTTTGATAATCCTTATAGCGACACAAGGATTCTTATAGGTAAAATGAATAGCGAAACAAAGACAATACTAGTGGGTGTGGATATAGAGATAGGAGAGATAATGCTTGCTGACAGGCTGAAAGAAAAAGGCGAAAAGATAGACCTGGTAATGGCTCATCATCCAGAAGGCCTTGCCCTGGCAGGATTTTTCAATGTGATGTATATGCAGGTGGATATATTAAATAAGATGGGCGTTCCTATAAATGTTGCTGAATCGCTTATGCATGAGAGGATACAGGAGGTCGAGAGAAAGGTTATGCCTGCAAACCATACACGCGCAGTTGACGCAGCAAGGCTTCTTGATATTAATCTTATGAGCTGTCATACTCCTGCTGATAATTGCGTTGCTTCATGTTTACAGAATTTGATGGATAAGAAAAAACCGGATACGCTCAGAGATATCGTGGATATATTAAGAGAGATACCTGAATATAATGCCGCAGCCAAACAGAATGCAGGCCCAAAGATAACTAGGGGAGATAATTCCAGTAAGGCGGGCAAGATTTTCGTAGATATGACAGGCGGCACAGAAGGCTCTAAGGACATATTTAAAAAGCTTTCAGAAGCAGGCATATCTACTCTTGTGTGCATGCATCTCAGCGAAGAGCACTTTAAGAAGGCGCAGGAAGAGCACATGAATGTGGTGATAGCAGGCCATATTGCAAGCGATAACGTAGGCCTTAATATTATACTCGATGAGCTTGAGAAAAAGGGAAAGTTAAGGATATTGGCCTGTTCTGGATTTAGAAGATTTTCAAGGAAAAAATAAATGGGCAAAATACCGGAAAACATATTGAACGAGATTCAGGATAAATGCGATATAGTTGAAGTAATTTCAAGCTATATCCCGTTGAAGCCTAGCGGCAGAAATTTTAAGGCGTGCTGCCCTTTTCATCACGAGAAAACCCCTTCTTTTGTAGTGAGCCCTGACAAACAGATATATCATTGTTTCGGATGCAACTCAGGCGGTAATGTGTTCAATTTTTTAAAGGAATACGAAAAAATAGATTTTATTGATGCTGTAAAGATGCTGGCTGAAAAGACAGGCGTGAAACTGCCTGAATCGAGAAGCCACAGCGATCAAGACGACTCTCTTGTAAGTACTTTATACTCAGTAAATGATATTGCGGCGAATTATTATTCCAATCTTTTAGAAAAACTAGGCTCGTCTTTAGAGCCGAAGCGGTATATAGCAAAAAGAGGGCTGGACGGAGCTATAATCAAGAAATTCAGGGTTGGCTATGCAGATTCTTCATGGAAAGCTCTTCTGGACTATTTATTAGGCCGGGGCGTAAAGCAGGATATAATTCTTAAGGCAGGGCTGATTATAAAAGGAAAAGACAATTCTTATTATGACCTTTTCAGGAACAGGGTTATATTTCCGATATTTGACGCTAGAGATAAGGTTATAGGTTTCGGCGCCAGGGTCATGGATGAAACCTTGCCAAAATATATAAATTCTCCGGAAACAGCTGTTTATAAAAAAGGTCAGCATCTATACGGCCTTAATTTTGCAAAGACTCATATAAAAGAAAGGAATTTTGCAATAATTACAGAAGGTTACCTGGATGTAATAACGTGCCATCAGTACGGCTTTAGCAATATAGTAGCGTCTCTTGGCACCGCGCTTACCACGGAACAGATAAGGCTTTTAAAGAGATATACTCATAATGTAGTTATGCTTTATGACGCTGATCAGGCAGGAGAAATGGCATCATTGAGGGGCCTGGATTTGTTCCTGGAAGAAGACATGAATGTAAAGATAGCTACTTTGGAAAAAGGCCATGATCCGGATAGCTTCTTAAGGAAGTTCGGAAAAGAAAAGTTTGATGAAATAATAAAAAAGTCAAAAAGCCTTTTTACTTATAAATTAAATATATTGCAAGGCAGGTCCAATAACCGAGAGCCTGAGTCAAAGGCGGAAACTATAAAGGAAATGCTTTCCACTATTAATAGAGTTAGAAACGCGATTATAAAGGCAGAATACATAAAACTCCTGGCGCAGGAACTTTCTGTAAGAGAGGATGCGGTATGGGAGGAGCTGAAGAAAATTAAGAAGGACAGGGTGCCGCATAGAACAGAGAGCATAGGGCATGGAACAAAGAAACTCATTGAGATATCTCCTGCGGAAAAGATACTCGCAAAATTGATGTTAGAAGATGTTAATATTGTAAGAATAGTAAGGGATGAGCTTAAGCCGTCTGATTTTAGGAATCAAGACATCAGGAATATAGCTGAGGCGCTTTTTTCCATTAATATAGAGGATGGACTGATAGATGTAAGCAAATTAATAAATTCCATAGAAGACAAGGTTCCTCAAAATATCATATCTTTTATAGTTAACGAAGAAGTGGAGATAAGGGACAAAGAGAAGAATGCCTGCGATTGCATAATGACCATAAAGAAGGAAAACAGGTCTATACTCCTTAAAGATATACAGAATAGGCTTTACGCAGCTCAGAAGAGCGGTTACGAAGAAGAAGAAAAGAGGCTCGTAGAAGAGTTTAATCAGCTTATAAAAAGGGGGCTTTAACTATGAAAAAAGAAATAAAAGGCAAAAAGGCATTAAATATTGAAAGCCAGTTTGGTAAACTGGTGGCGCTTGGCAGAAAAAAAGGGCGTCTTACCTATGAAGAAATAAATGATTTTCTTCCTGAAGAAATTGTTTCCCCTGAGCAGATAGAGAAGATTTTTGTCATACTAGAGAAGGAGAACATAGAGATAATTGACTCAGAAGAGGAATTAAAGCCTGTAAATAAAGAAGAAGACGCTGGCGAAAGTAAGCAGTTTGATACAAACAGGCGGAATGTTACAGAACCTGCTGAAGGCCGCGAGGTAGTAAATATAGGCATAGAAGACCCTGTGAAGATGTATTTAAGGCAGATGGGGCAGATACCTCTTCTTTCCAGGCAGGATGAAATAAGACTTGCCCAGGAAATAGAAAAGGCAGAAGAGGATTGCAAGAGGTCTGTGTTGAGTTCACCTTTTGTAAAAGAAGAGGTTCTTGTGCTTAGCAACAGAATTCTTTCCAGAAGCATTAACATAGAAGAGGTTATAAAAGAAGACCCAAAGGTAAAAACAGAAATCCTAATATTTAAGAAAATTACAAACCTTGCGGCCAGGATAAGGGCTGCCAGAAAAGGGTCCAATATAATGGAACTGTGCCTGGAGTTTAATTTCTGCATCTCTATTATAGACGATATGTCTAACGGCATTAAAATGGCAATTTCTGAGATGGACGCTATTGATAAAGAGATTCAGAGAATGAGAAGGCGCAGGATAAAAGGCAGCATAAAGAGTTTTGAGAAAAGAAAGAAAGATATAGAGTCCAGATTTGGGGAAAAGTTAGATGATATAAAAAAGGATTATGCCATTATCAGAAAAAAGGCCTCGAGATTCAGTAAGGTTAAGAAGGCAATGGTAGAGGCTAACCTGAGGCTTGTGGTTAGCATTGCAAAGAAATATACCAACAGGGGCCTTTCTTTTCTGGACCTGATTCAGGAAGGCAACATTGGCCTTATGAAGGCAGTTGAGAAGTTTGAATATAGGCGCGGATATAAATTTTCTACATATGCCACGTGGTGGATAAGGCAGGCAGTTACACGTTCAATAGCTGACCAGGCCCGCACTATCAGGATACCTGTTCATATGACAGAGACGATCAATAAACTCATAAGGGTTTCCAGGATTCTTGTCCAGGAAAACGGCAAAGAGCCGGCAGCTGAGGAGATTGCGCACGAGATGAGGATGAGCGTTGAAAAGGTCAGGAGCATACTCAAGATCGCTCAGGAGCCTATTTCTCTGCAAACACCGATAGGCGATGAAGGAGATACTAATTTTGGGGATTTTATAGAAGATAAGAGAGCTGTTTCTCCTGCAAACGCCACTGCTTATACGATTTTAAAAGAAGAGATGGATAATATCCTTAATACTCTCACAGAAAGGGAAAAGAGGGTATTAAGGCTAAGATTTGGGATAGGCGACGGTTATCCGAGGACGCTTGAAGAAGTTGGCAGTATATTTAATGTAACCAGGGAAAGGGTCAGACAGATAGAGGCAAAGGCATTGAGGAAGCTGAGGCATCCTACAAGATCCAGGAGGCTCAAGAATTTCCTTGAAATAGCTTTTAGCCAGGAGTAGTTTCGTCGCTCGTCGTTCGGTGTGAATCGTGGTTAGTTTTAAAAAGGGCTGGGATGGGGATATAATCCAGCCCTTTTTATTGTTTAACAACAGGAAATATTTATATGCGTAAAACAATAATAATCACCGCAATATTTTTTCTATTAGCTTCGCCTTGTTTTGCGGATTTTAGATTTGCTGTTATGGGCGATACGAGGGATTATAGCGGCGATGGTATTAACGTTAAGACGATGAAGGCTATTCTTGAAAAAATAAAGTCAGAGAAAGTGGATTTTATAGTAGTGACAGGTGATATGATAACAGGCTCTGCAAAAAGCAGTATCCATGGGAATAGATTAAAAAAATGGAAAGGCATTATCGAAAGATACGGGATACCTTTCTATATAGGCGTCGGGAATCATGAGATAGAATCAGAAATGTCTGAAAATATAGTAAGGTCAATTTTTGAAATGCCTGAAAATGGGCCCGACGGCTTTAAAGAACTGGCTTATTCTTTTGATTATAAGAATGCCCATTTTATAATGCTTGATACAGAGGCCTTTAATAATTTTCATGCAATAGGCGAGACGCAGTTAAAGTGGCTTAAGGAAGATGTGGAAAAAAACCAGAAAAAAACTATTTTTATTTTTGGCCATGATCCTGCTTACCCTGTTTATAACCACATAGGAAGTTCCCTGGATAAATATGCTGTCGAGAGAGATAAATTATGGGGCATATTTAAAAAATATAAGGTTAGCGCTTATATCTGTGGCCACGAGCATTTATACAACATGTCTATTCACGACGGTGTTTATCAGATAATTTCAGGCGGAGGCGGCGCTCACATATCTGCTCCAGAAGAAAAAGGCGGGTTTTATAATTTTGTAGTTATAGATGTAAAAGACGACGAGGCAATCAATATTACCGTTAAAGATATAAACGGTTTAGTAAGAGATACTTTTAGCATTGAATATTAAATGACTGTATAACAAGAACGCAGATTATCTAGTAGTTACCTTAAAATAATGCTATAATACTTCATGCATACGGTGTTTTAAATGAATCCATATGGAGGTTTTTAGATGGATTTGCTAAATAAAATCCCTAAAAAGGACAAGAATCTTACCTGGCGGATAATTGATGGCGAAGCGGTGATAATGCCCCTTGAGGATCAACCTAAAGAGGTAGAAAAAAGTAAGATCTACAATTTTTACCTGAAGACAAAAGGCGGCACGGTTCCTTTGAGTGGTAAAAGTATGTACCCTGCTTTAAAAGAAGGCTGGAGGGTAAAAGTTGTTTCAGAGGATGCGAGTAATATAAAAGTCAGGGATATTATTGTCTTTGGCAAAGAAGGCCTTACATGTCATAGGATTATCGGAAAGATTAAATTTTTTGGCCGATATTATTTTATTCAAAAAGGCGATAATTCTTCTGTGGGTGGGATAGTCAAGGGAGATGATTTAATAGGCAAAGTAGCAGAAGCCTTTGACGAAGAAGGTAAGAATATTAATATATCAGAATGCCTAAAGGCTGATAATAAGAATATGAATATTTTTGCTTACTTCTATTTTATTGCTTATTTACTAAAACGTTTTATATGGCGCGACAGTACAAACGCGATTACGCGTTTTGCAAGACGTCTTTATTGGAAGTTTATCTGAAAATATAAAATGAGTTATGCTATAGAAATATCTGGATTAACAAAGGAATTCCTGCCTCTCAAAAGTATTTATAGCTTTATCTTACGCCCACTTAAAAAAGAAAAGCCGTTTTTAGCAATTAATAATGTTAGTTTACATATCAAGCAAGGCGAGATATTCTGCCTAATGGGGCCAAATGGCGCTGGCAAGACCACGCTTATAAAAATATTATCATGCCTTCTCTTGCCTACCAAAGGAAGGGCAGAGGTTATGGGCTATGATGTATTAAAAGATGAGGCTAAGGTTAAATCTTCTATTGGCTTAATAGGCGGAGACGAGAGGAATTTCTATTGGAGATTGACACTAAGACAGAATCTTTATTTTTTTGCTAAACTTTACGATCTTTCTAATTTTCAAATAAAAAGAAAAATAGAAGAATTAAGCCATCTTTTAGAGATTAATGGCTATTTAGACAAACGATTTCAAGAATGCTCTAGCGGTATAAAACAGAGGCTTACAATTGCTAGAGGCCTCTTGAATGATGCCAAGGTTTTATTTATGGATGAACCTCTGAAAAGCTTAGACCTTCCAAGCGCTAGAAATGTAAAAAATTTTATTAAGGAAAAATTGGCAGGAGAACAAGGCAAAACAATTTTTTTTATTTCCCACAATCTTAATGAAGTGGAAAATTTTGCTGACCAAATTGCGATTATGCATAAAGGTGAGGTCAGGATTTCTGGAACATTAAGCTATTTACGCAATAATGTAAATTCATCGTCATTAAGCTTAGAAGAGATATATACTAATATTATAAAGGATAGTTGAAATGCATATATTAGAGAAGATGTTAGCTTTTATAAAAAGGGATTTTTATATTCACATAAGTTACAGGATTGCTTTTATATTCGAATGGATAAGTACATTGACTACAGTTGCAACGTTTTATTTTGTTTCTAAATTAGTTGGCCAAACAGCAGCGCCTTATCTTAGCGAATATCAAACAGGGTATTTCCCTTTTGTTCTTATAGGCATAGCTTTTTCAGGTTATCTCAATACATCGTTACAGAGTTTTTCATCCAATATAAGATACGAGCAGCTCCTTGGAACTTTAGAGGCAATGCTGGCTACCCCTACTAAAATTTCACATATTATTATCGGCATTTCTATCTGGGATTTTCTTTTTACGTCTATAACCACTATTATCGCTTTATTATTTGGAATATTATTTTTTAAAGTGGATTTAAGTCAAATGAACTTTTTTGCCAGCTTGGTAATTTTAATTATGACCATTGTTTCTTTTAGCAGTATTGGAATAATATCAGCGGCATTTATAATGGTGCTAAAAAAAGGTAATCCAATTAGCTGGTTGGTTAGCACATTTGCAGGATTGTTTGGTGGTGTTTTTTTTCCTGTCGAGATGCTGCCAAAAGGCCTGAAGTTAATCTCTTATTTTATCCCTATTACTTATTCCTTAAGAGGATTAAGGCATGCTATTTTACAGGGATATAGCTTTAGAATGCTTCTGCCTGATATGATAATACTTTTATTTTTTTGCGTCACTTTATTTCCGCTAAGCATATGGGTATTTAAAAAAGCCGTAGAGCTGGCAAAGGTTACAGGAAGCCTGACGCATTATTAAATAACTTAAACTATAAAGAGATAACCGATAAACAAACAAAAGACACGGCATTTCTATTTTGACTTACATCTCCGACATCTCTGAAATTTCCTCTTGTCATATTATAATCCAGATGGTATAATTTTTAATCTACGGGCCCATGGTTCGACGCGGCCGCTTTAGGCGGCCTTGTGCTTCGGCTAAGCTCAGCATCATTCGCAGCATCCTGAGCAATGTCGAAGGACTCACCATTGGGCTTTCAAAAAATAAAGTAATCGGGGCCCATAGCTCAGTCGGTTAGAGCACCTGACTCATAATCAGGTGGTCCAAGGTTCGAGTCCTTGTGGGCCCACCATGTTATTTTAAAATTAGAGTGCTCGTAAGGACTCGAAGTGAGTCCCGATAAATGCGACACTGCTATTGCGACGAATAGGAGCAATGTTTAGCAGGCCAGCCGAGATGTGAGGCTGGCAGGAGCATTTGTTTATCGGGACGAGTGGCCGACCCGTAGCGAAGCGGAGGGCGCCGAGTCCTTGTGGGCCCACCGCGGGCGATTAGCTCAGCTGGTTAGAGTGCTGCCCTCACATGGCAGAGGTCACTGGTTCGAGCCCAGTATCGCCCACCACGGTTCGACGCGTCTTTCGTTACATTCAGGACTTGCTCCCGAGTAAGTGAGGAGCGAAGCAGAACAAGGGAAGGAGCTTTCTTGGAACAAAAACCAATCAAGGAACAAATAGGGTTGTTAATAGGGCTTCAGGTTATAGATAGCCAGATATATGTTTTGAGCAAAGAAAAGGCATCTATGCCAGACCATCTAAGATCGATCGATGAGATGATTGAATTGAAAAAAACAGGCATAAAACAAGCAGAAGATAATTTAAAAAATACCCAGTTAAAATTAAAAGAAAAGGAAGGGAATCTCCAGCAGAAAGAAGAGCAGATAAAAAAACTGCAGGGGCAGCTTTATACATTAAAGACAAATAAAGAATATTCTACTATGCTTACAGAGATAGAGGGTATAAAGAGCGATAATTCTTTGACAGAAGAAGATATTATTAGGCTTATGGACGAAATAGAGCTTGCTAAGAAAAAGATATCAGAGGAAAAAGAACTTTTTAAGGCAGAAGAAGCAAACGCTCAGAAGGAAAAAGAGAACATCAATTTAAAGGCCAAAGAGATAGACGCAAGGCTTTCAGAGCTTAATGAAAAGAGAAACGGCATAGCCCCTAATATAGAAAAACAGGTTATTTCCAGATATGAAAAGATCCTGAAAAATAAAGATGGCCTGGCAATAACGTGTATTGAAGATGGTTCCTGCGGCGGGTGCCATCTGAATCTCCCGCCTCAGGTTATAAGCGATGTAAAACTAAGAGAAGATATAGTTGTTTGCGGCAGCTGTTTAAGGATACTTTACATAGAAGACAATGTCGAAATCAGTTAATATATTTATAGACGGCGCATCAAGAGGAAATCCCGGGCCTTCTGGCATAGGCATAGTATTTTGCGATGATCAGAATAATATTATTAAGAAGTTATTTAAATTTATAGGGAATGCTACCAATAATGTCGCGGAATACTCCGCGCTTATATACGCTGTGCAGGAAGCGTTGATAGACAGGTATGACGATGTGAAGGTGAAATCTGACAGCGAGCTTTTGACAAAGCAACTGACTGGAGAATACAAAGTAAAGAATGATAACATCAGGCTTTATTACGATATGTTCCAGCATATTGCAAGAGGCTTTGATAAAATAGAAGTCATTTCCATAGACAGAGAGAATAATTCTATTGCGGATAAACTTGCAAATAGGGCAATAGATTCCAGATTCGACAGTTCTTTAAAAACAGAATAGGCGCAGGCTGGATGGTCGCGTCCCGCGTAGCGGGATGAGGAAAGTCCGGGCTCCAAAGGGCAGCGTAGTGGGTAACGCCCATCCGAAGAGCATTTGCTTTTTGAGGATAAGAGCAACAGAGACGAGTTTGGGAAGCGTAATAGTAACATACGAAGCTTAAGCATGTGTTACTGCTTCTCAAGGTGAAACGCGGCAATCTCTACGCGGAGCAAGACCAAATAGGTCCAGCTTAAAGAGCTGCCCGCTCGCAATAGCTGGACGGGTAGGTTGCATGATTCTGGCAGTGATGCCAGAACACAGATAGATGATCATTATCCTTTTTTAAAGGAACAGAACCCGGCTTATAAGCCTGCGCCTATATTTAAAATTATGAAAAAAATAATATTGATTTTAATGCTGGTTTTTGTTTCAGCTAGTCTCTATGCCGATACTGTTATTTTGAAAAACAGGACAAAGGTGAAAGGGCTTGTAGTGGATGAGTATGTTGATAGGATTGCCTTGAGTACCATTGATGGGGAAAAACATATTTTGCGTAAAGATATAGATAAGATTGAATACGATGCCCCTGAGCAGAATTTTATGCAGCTAGGAAGAGCCTATGACGAGAAAGGTTGGTATGACAAGGCCGCATTCTATTATAAGAAAGCGATGGACATAAACCCTGATTATAAAGAAGCTATGGATGCTTATGTTGCCAGCCACGCGAAGATGTGGCGGGAAGAAGAGAAAAGGACAAAGAAGGATATAGAGCTTCATAACATGGCTATAGAGTGGCGGACAAGGAAAAACAAGAAAATAGCAAATGTCGTAAAAAGTAAGGAAAGTTTGGTTAAGGAAAGCGTAGGGCTTAGTCTTGTCGAACATGATGGTGTTTTCAGGATAAATGAGGTAATTCCTGGTTCAAGCGCATCCCAGGCAGGCATTAAAAAAGGCGATTTTCTTATAGGCATATGGGGCAGGCTTGTGCGTTACAGCAAACTGGAAGATGTCCTGAGCGAATTAATTGGCCCGAAGTATTCGGAAGTAAAAATCCTGGTTGGGAAAGATATTCCCGTCCCTGTAGAAACACGGGTGAATATGTATAAAGAATCAGGCGTATCTCTTAGTTTTGAATATGAAGGACTTGTAGTAAAAGATATTATATCCGGCAAAAAAGGCGAATTGGCAGGCCTTAAGAAAGGGGATTTTGTAATAGCGATAGATAATAATATTACAAGATATCTGCCTATGGACAGCGTTATTGCCCTGATGAATAACCCTAAGAATAATAGAATAGTTTTTACAGTAAGAAGAAATATAAATTTAAGAAGAGAGGGGGAATAATGCCAAGGCCCATTTTGAGAAGAAGAAAATATATAATAGAAAAGGGTTTGCAGTTTCGTTATATAGGGCTTGTTTTCGCTCTGGCGCTTATAGCTTCAATCGTTACAGGGTGGACAGTGTTTGCGACTGGCTGGCATTTTCTTGGAGAAAAACTCGCCAGCGTTTATCCTCAAGGAAGGCTTGCGTATGTCCTGAGGGCTACAAATCTGGCGCTTGTCCGCAATCTTCTTCTGATTTCGCCGCTGATTTTTATACTAGGGCTTTTATTTTCTCACAGGATAGCAGGCCCTGTTTACAGGATCGGCAAGACACTGAGAGATATTTCGAAAGGGAACCTTGGCCTTAGAATAAGACTAAGAGAGGGCGATGAACTCGTAGATCTTGCAGATACGATAAATAACCTGACAGAGAATTTCAACAAAACCATAATTTTAGATAAAGATATAGTGATAAAAATAGAAAAAGACCTGGAAGAGATAAGAAAGCTTGCTTCCAGCCAGCCATGCGATTGCGCGAAGATAGAAGCTCTTATAAATTCCCTTCAGGAAAAATCAAAAGAGTTATCCTTATCATTTAATAAGTGGACAGCCGCATGACACTATGTTGACAACAGGGCATTTTTTTGCTACACTAACAGACACTTATGCGAATATGTCATGTTATAACAAAGCCTGAACTTGGCGGGGCGCAACTCTCCACTTTAAACCTCATTTCCAACTTTCCAAAAGATAAATATCAAGTATCTATTATTACCTCTCCTAGCGGCATATTGAAGCAAGAATTTAAAAGCCTTACGAATGTTACCGCTTATTTTTCTCCATTTCTAACAAGGTTTGTAAATCCCATAGTAGATATATTAGCATTAATACATATATTTATTATATATAGATGCAATAGGTTTAAAATAATTCATACTCATAGTTCAAAGGCAGGAATCATAGGTAGATGGGCTGCCCTGTTTGCAAGAGCGCCTGTTATCTTGCATACAGTTCATGGCTGGCCTTTTAATGATTGTCAATCGCTTTTAGTAAAAAGATTTTATATTTTTCTTGAGAGAATTACAGCGCCTTTTACTACAAAAATTATATGCGTTTCAAAAAAAGACATAGAAACAGGCTTGAAATACAGAATAGCGCCAAAAGAGAAGTTCGTCTTGATAAAATATGGGATACCGCTTTATCAGTTCAAGAATTCAAATTGCAATAAAGAGGAGAAAAAGAGAGAGCTTGGAATTAATAATAATGACCCTATTATTGGAATGATTTCCTGCCTTAAGCCTCAGAAGTCTCCTCTGGATTATGTTAAGGCATGCGTAGATGTTTATAATAAAATACCAAGCATTAATTTTTTATTAATAGGAGATGGTATTTTAAAAAAGAGGTGCGAATCAGAGCTTAGCAAATCTTCACTAAATGGAAGGTTTATTTTTACAGGCTGGAGAAGAGATGTTTCTGATATCCTGGATATAATTGATATAGTGGTCCTGACAAGCAAATGGGAAGGCCTTCCTATTGCAATAATAGAGGCGCTCAGTAAAGGCAAACCAGTTGTCGTAACTGATGCCGGAGGCGGCCGGGAACTGATAAAAGATGGGGTTACTGGCTATATTACAAGGCCAGGGCAGTACAGAGATACAACTGACAGGTTATTGAGCATTCTCAGAGACAAAGATTCTCTTTTAAAGATGAGCCAAGAAGCGGCTAAATCAATAGATGATTCGTTTGATATTAAGGCCATGGCTCGTAATATAGATAATCTATACAGGAGTTTGGCGTGATTTTATTTTGCATAACCCTATGCTCTTTTATTTTAAGCCTTTTATTGACTCCAGTTACCATTAAGATAAGCGCGAGGTTTAATATATTGAAGCCTGCGAAGAGCGAGCATGGGAAACCTTGCATAGGGGGGATAAGCATTTACATAGCATTTCTTGCGGCAGTTTTATTCAGCCTGTTTTTTATTAAATTACCAGCTATAAAATTATCAGGAGTTATATTATCTTCTTTCATAATATTGCTGCTTGGCCTGATAGATGATATAAAAGACCTGAGGCCCCTGTTAAAAATAGCAGGAGAACTATTGGGCATATTTCTCTTAATATTTTTCGGATTTTTTACTAAAATAGTATTCATCCCTGGCTGGATAAATATCTTCATTACAGTGATATGGCTTTTATTTATAACAAACGCATTTAACCTGCTTGATATAATGGACGGTTTAACTTCAGGCCTTGTTATTATCATATCCTCAAGTTTGTTGGTGATCGCGTTTATAAATAAGGATATTTTTTCCTGCGTTATTCTGACAGCTCTTATAGGCGCTCACACAGGATTTTTAAGATATAATTATCCTCCTGCGAGGGTTTACATGGGAGATACAGGCAGCCTTTTTTCAGGATTTTTGCTAGCTATAATTGCTATAAATATCAGCTATGCTCCTATGGAAAGGAAGATCGCGCTTTTGACGCCTATTTTAGCTATGAGCTTGCCTATTTACGACACATTGTTTCTAATAGTCATGCGTATTAAAAAGAAAAAACCTATTTTTAATAAAACAGGAGACCACTTCGCATTAAGGCTGATAGCCATGGGGTGCAGCATAAAAAAAAGTATCTGGATAATGTATTTCTTCAGCATGTTTCTGGCATTTTCAGTAATAACGGTAGCATTTAGTAAAAATTTAATAAGCTTGATTGTTTTTGCGGTTGTGGGGCTGGTATTTATTTTAATGGGTAAAAGGATTGGAATGGTAAATATAGATGAATAGAGAAGAAACTATAATATTAGGCGCTGGCCTTGCAGGTTTAAGCGCGGCGTATCATCTGAAAAGCGGTTATGCCTTATTTGAGAAAAATAGTGAGATAGGCGGCATGGCCAGGTCAATACATAAAGACGGGTATATATTTGATTACGACGGCCATCTTTTGCATTTCAGAAATAAATATACATTCAATCTGGCTTCAGAGCTTTTAAATGGAAATCTGGCCCCGCATAAGCGTAATTCCTGGGTATATTCAAAAGGCATTTTCACACGTTATCCCTTTCAGGCAAATTTCTACGGCCTACCGAATTCTGTTGTAAAGGATTGCCTGATGGGCCTTATTAAGACTAGGCTCTTAAACATATCGCCTGCAAATTCAAACGGAAATTTTGAAAATTGGATAATAAAAACCTTTGGCGAAGGCATAGCAAATCATTTTATGCTGCCTTATAATAGAAAATTCTGGACAATTGAGCCAAAGGAACTGACATGCGAGTGGCTTGACGGGTTTGTTCCGATCCCGGATCTGGAAGATACAGTGACAGGCGCTATTTCAGATAATACAAAACCATACGGCTATAATTCCAGATTCTGGTATCCTGTAAAAGGAGGAATATCTGAGCTTGTGAAAGGATTCTCAGAGAAGGTCAGGAGTATACATGTTAATAAAAAGGCTGTTACTATAGATCAGCATAGAAAAGAAGTTGTTTTTGAAGACGCTACTATAAAGAAATTTAAAAATATGGTAACTACTATGCCGCTGCCAGAACTTTCTAATCTGCTCGTAGATATGCCGCTGGATGTAAGGCGCGCTTTTTCAATGTTGAGATGGACGTCTATATTTGTATTAAATATCGGCATAAAGAGCGATAATTTAGCAGAGAAACATTGGGTGTATTATCCTGAAGAAAACGTAATTTTTTACAGGATAGGATTTCCTACGAGTTTTTCAACGGATGTTGCGCCTTCTAACAGGATTTCTATTTACGCCGAGATAGCATATTCAAATACAAAGAAAATAGATAAAAACGAGGCTGTCTCTAAGGCTATGAGCGATCTTGAAAGGTGCGGTATTATTTCAGATAAGTCTAGCGTAGAAATTTGTTTGCCAATGGATATAAAATACGGTTACGCGCTGTACGATTCCAATAGAAAACACGCAGTTGGGGTTATAAAAGATTATCTGGAAAAATTTGGAATCTATACTATTGGCAGATATGGGAGCTGGAGATATATGTCGATGGAGGATGTGATTTTGGAAGGAAAGAAAATAGCAGAGCAAATAAAAGGGCAAGGTAGGGAACGGTTTAAAACCGTTCCCTACAGATAATTTATGGCAATTTATATATTGGGGATTTCTTGTTTTTATCATGATTCAGCAGCTGCGCTGGTAAAGGACGGCGAGATCATAGCTGCAGCGCAGGAAGAGCGTTTTACCCGCAAGAAGCATGATTTTAGTTTTCCTGAGAATGCTGTTAAGTATTGTTTGAATGAAGCCGGCATAGTTAGCAAGGACTTATCTTTCGCAGTTTTTTACGATAAGCCTCTTTTAAAATTTGAAAGGATACTTTTGACTTACCTCTCTTACGCCCCTACGGGCTTCAGGTCTTTTAATAAAGCAATACCATTATGGCTGAAAGACAGGCTCTGGATGTCCAGCCTTATTTCTGAAAAACTCAATTATGACGGAAAGATTCTTTTTACAGAACATCATGAATCTCACGCATCATCCGCTTTTTATCCATCTCCTTTTAAAGAAGCCGCTATACTTACAATGGATGGCGTAGGTGAGTGGGCAACTACGAGTTTTGGGGTGGGGAAGGATAATGATTTCGAGTTACTCTATGAGATAAAATTTCCGCATTCCTTAGGGCTTTTATATTCTGCTTTTACTTATTATGCAGGTTTTAAAGTGAATTCAGCTGAATATAAAGTCATGGGCCTTGCGCCTTACGGAGAGCCTAAATATGTAGATCTAATCTTAAAAGAGCTTATAGATTTAAAAGAGGACGGTTCTTTTAAGCTTAATATGAAGTATTTTAACTACTGCGCAGGCCTTACAATGACAAATAAAAACTTTAATAAGTTATTTGGCCGTGGCCACAGAAAACCGGAAACCCAAATTACCCAGATGGATATGGATCTGGCCAGGTCAGTTCAGGCAGTTACAGAAGAGGTGATGTTAAAAGCTTCAAGGTATATATATAAATTAACCGGCCAGAAAAATCTATGCCTTGCAGGAGGCGTTGCCTTAAACTGTGTGGCAAACGGAAGGATTTTAAGGGAAGGGCCTTTTGAAAATATCTGGATTCAGCCTTCTAGTGGAGACGCAGGAGGGGCGCTCGGAGCAGCATTAAGAATCTGGTATAAATATCTTGGCAATAAAAGAATAGCAGACAATATAAAGGATTCCCAGAAAGGGTCATATCTTGGGCCTGAATATTCAGATAGTTACATAGAAACTTATCTTAAAACTAATAATATCCCATACGCTAAGTTGACAAAAGAGGCATTGCTAAAAACAGTAAGCCAATATATAAACGATGAAAAGGTAATAGGCTGGTTTCAGGGAAGAATGGAGTTTGGGCCAAGGGCATTAGGCGCCCGCAGCATAATCGGCGATGCCCGTTCTATAGCTATGCAATCCAGAATGAATCTTAAGATAAAGTTCAGGGAATCATTCAGGCCATTTGCGCCAAGCGTCCTGGCTGAAAAAGCAAAAGATTATTTTAATATAAACTCCGAAAGCCCTTACATGCTTTTAACAGCAGATGTAAATAGCAGTCATTTGAAAAAGGATAATGTAAAAGAGCCAGAAGGCTTTGATAGGCTGAAAATTATACGGTCTGACATTCCTGCAGTTACTCATGTGGATGATTCAGCAAGGCTGCAGACTGTGTCAAAAGATACGCCCAACAGAATTTACTATGAGCTTATGAATGAGTTTTATAAAAATACAGGATGCGCTGTGATAATAAACACATCTTTTAATGTAAGAGGAGAACCTATAGTCGCTAGCCCTGAAGATGCCTATAGATGCTTTATGCGAACTGAAATGGATTACCTTGTGATGGGGAGTTTTGTGTTAGATAAAAAGTTACAACCGAAGCAGAAAATAGAAACTAAACAGTATTTCGAATTGGATTAATTATGCGCAAAGAACTTAGAAAATTTGGGTTTAGTTTAGGTTTAGGTTTAAATATCCTTGGATGCATAATGTTTTACAGGCATAAGGAGCATTTTGTATGGTTTTCAAGCATTGGCTCAATTGCGTTAATCCTGGCAATCTCATGCCCAGCAATATTAGCACCTGTTAAAAATATTTTGGAAAAGATTATATTTATTATAGGATGGCTTACCAGTGTAATTAGCCTATTAATAGCTTTTTATCTGATATTTACGCCAATAGCTATCTTGCTTAGGTTTTTTGGAAAAGATTTACTTAACGAAAAGATAGATAAAAAAGCCTCTTCTTACTGGATAAAAAGAAAAAAAACAGGCGGGTTAGCTTTAAAAGATTATTATGAAAGAATGGGATAGAAAGTATAATTTGGTGCGGGAGTTGGTGGTTAAGGATTTGAAAATCAGATACTCTAGGCCAATGCTGGGATTTTTATGGGCATTTCTGTCTCCATTTTTGATGGTAGTAATTTTTTATATTATTTTTGGCCTTATTTTAAAAGTGAAAATCGAAGAAGCGCCTTTTGTTTTATACTTAATGAGCGGCGTATTTCCATGGGTATTTTTTCAGGATTCTGTACTTAAATCTACGACCAGCTTGGTTGATAATAAGAATCTGATCAGGGAATCAGATTTCCCTCATTATCTGGTACCTGTTTCTATTGTATTCGCAAATTTTATTAGTTTTTTGCCGTCTTTATTGATCATGATAACAAGTTCTTTGTTTATTTTAAAAGGCCTGCCTATATTCATACTATTACTGCCTTTTGTTTTAATATTGCATCTAGCCATTATTATAGGATTGTCAGTCATTGCCTCTATTTTATACGTAAAATGGAGAGATTTAAAATATCTGCTGGATGCAATATTACTTTTAGTTTTTTATTTAACCCCGACTTGCTATTCTTTATCTGCAGTTAAAGATTCTTTTTCTTCTATATCGTTTAAGATCTATCTTTACAACCCTTTTGTTGGGATATTAGCATTGTATAGAATTTCATTGTTTAAAGGTTTTATTAAAGGCACAGAAAGGTACTTTGGATTATTTCCAGTTTTTATAATCCAACTTATAGTTACTATTGTTATTTTTGTAGCATTATTTTATTTATACAAAAGAAAAAAGAATACTATTAATGATTATTTGTCATACTAGATAAATGAGCCAGAAAATGGTTATCTTGAAATCTATAGGCAAGAAATACCCTGTTATGAAGAAGCTACATAAAGGCGTCAATCTGGAAGATTTTTGGGCTCTTAAAGATATCAATCTTGATATAGGCACGGGTCAGACCATAGGAGTCATCGGGAGGAACGGGGCAGGCAAGACTACTCTTTTAAATGTTATTGCAGGCGTCTTATCGCCAAGCAAAGGAGATTTATTAGTAAATGGCAAGGTAATGGGGTTATTTAATCTGGGCGTTGGTTTTCAAGATGAGTTGAGCGGCAGGGAAAATATTTTCTTAAACGGCGCAATTTTAGGCGCTGACCGCAGAAAAATAGAGCAGAGATTAGATGCTATAATAGAATTTTCAGAACTCGGCAATTTTATTAATATGCCGCTGGGCAGCTATTCGCAGGGAATGCGCCTTCGTTTAGGGTTTAGCATTATCGCTAATCTAGATTTTGATATACTCGTAATAGATGAGGTTCTTGCCGTAGGCGATGCTTTGTTCCAGAACAAGTGCTTTGAACGGTTAGTAGAGTTTAAGCGTTTGGGAAAAACTTTGATCATAACTACCCAGGGGATGGATCTTATTGAGAGGTTATGCAATAAGGTAATTCTTTTAGATCATGGTTCTTTATTGTTCAGCGGAGAAGTTTTAGAAGGCATAAATAGGTATAGAAATTTATTAAATACAGAAAAATTTTTCGTGGGCTTGCCTCAACAAAAAAGGCAGGATTTGGTAGAAAATACTAAGAAATGGGCAGATAACATATCGGATTGGGGCAATAAATTCGGTGGCAAAGAAATAGTAATAGACTCTGTAGAATTTATAAATAAGTTTGGTTATAAGGCCAATAGAATAAATACGCTGGATAATTTAAAGATAAAGGTATTTTTTACCGTAAGATATAAAGTAGAGAATCCGCATTTTGGGATTGCTATATTTAGAAATGACGGCGTGTACTGTTATGGGCCGAATACCGAATTTGATAGGCTTGTGATACCGGAATTAAAACAGGGCAAGGGGTATTTTATGTTAGATTATTATAGTTTATTGCTGGCGCCTGGCGGGTATAGAGTGTCTATAGCCATATGGGATAAAAATGAAACGCTGGCGTTTGACCATCATTATGGTTATTATGAATTAATAGTTACTGGCCCTGACAATAAAAGAAAAGAGCTTTTGAGCATGCCTTTCAGAATTAACTGCCCTAGCATAGGCCATAGGCTTGCTTATTTTTTTGCAAGTAGAAAAAATAATCCAGATATCAATCTGGATTTATTAGCGGATAAATTTGGGCAGATAAGCAATGATGATAATATAAAGATAGAGTGTATAAAAATTTTAGATCATAATGGAAACAGCAAAGATTTTTTCATGACAAATGAAAACATTAGCTTTGTCATTAGCTTGAATTATACCAAGCCTTTTAGTAAAGATTTGTATTTATGGCTTGGGATTTACAGGGATGACGGCGTCTATTGTCAGGGCGTAACTACGCTTCTATGTAATAGAAAAAATTATAATATCTTTTTCCCAAAGTTTTCATTATTACCTGGTTTGTATAACATCTCTGTTGGTATTTGGGATTCAGCTGGAAACAAATTTTTAATGTATCATCATGGAGTTTATACATTAAAAATAGTTTTTAATAGACAGGATCACGGGACGATTTTCTTAGAGCATAAATGGCTATGGAAGGTTGTTTAAAATGAGAGAGACAAGCCCATCCGTTAATATCGTTGTGGTAAATTATAATGGGAAGCAGTATCTGAAAGATTGTCTTAGTTCCCTTTTAAGACTCAATTATCCAGAAAACAAGATAAAAATCCTGATGGTGGATAATTGTTCAGATGACGGATCTGTGGATTTTGTCAAAGATAATTTCCAAAGCGTAAAAATCATACAAAACGATATCAATAATTATGCTCGCGCTAATAATTTAGGATTAAAGGAATCCAGAGGCGAATATATAGCATTTATTAACAATGATATAGAGGTTGACAAGGATTGGTTAATAGAGCTTTTAAAGGTTATGGATAAAGAAGAAAGAGCAGGCGCAGCAGGGGGTAAGATATTATTAAAAGATGGTAAGATTCAAAGCACAGGGCACGAAGAGTACCCTAATTTTTACTGGGGAGACCGCGGTTTCAGGCAGCAAGACAAAGACCAGTATGGAAAAATAGAAGAAGTTATCAGTTTATGCGGCGCTGCAATTCTATTTAGAAAGACATGCCTTGATGAAATTGGGGTTTTTGATGAGGATTTTGTTATGTACTTGGAAGATATTGACATGTGTTTTAGAGCTGCTAAGAAAAAGTGGAAAATTTTATATGTGCCTAAAAGTATAGTAAAACATTATTTTAGGGGGACTAGCGATTTCGAATCAGTAAGATATTTTTCAGAAAGAAATAGACTACTATTGATAGCAAAACATTTTTCTGAACAACTAGGCAAGTCTTTATATGGCAAGGGTTATTTTACAGTAGGCGAGCATAGTATATATGATTTATTACCACTTATTTTTTCAAAGTTATTAGCATGTCATGGGTTAAATATGGTAAAAGCAATTTTGCCGGATATTTTTAAAAATTTTAAAAATATAGCGGCTCTGGAAAACTGTATTTTAATGGACAGAATTGAAGAGTCTGAAAATATTATTAGCCAAAAACAAGCCTTTGCCGAAGATCTTAACCGCGCCAATTCCAAGCTCAACGACCATGTCCAAAAACTCTCAAGAGATATTGAATCAAAAGACTCTATATTGCGGGAAAAAGAAAGTGTTTTGAGTCAAAAAGATATTATGTTGCAAAAAACACGAGAAGAGTTAATAGATAGCAAAAACAATTTAGAAAGAATAATCAGATTTGATAAAAAAATAAAAATTCTTCTCGTAAAGCCTCAGCAAATTAGTATCCAAGATGTAGAGGAGGTAGCAAGAATTATAAAGAAAAAATATCCAAATTCCTCCATTTACTTGTTTGCAAACCTTTTGAAAGAAGACTATAAAAGATTATCCAAAAATAATGATATAGAAAAAGATCTAATTTATTATCTAAATGGCAGCAAGCTATTTGTGAGAATCCCTGGATTATTTAGCAAGCTTTTATCGAAGAGATTTGATATGGCAGTGGCGTTATTGGCTCATAAAAATATAAAAGGTTATACGGGCTATAAAAAAACCAAGCTTATTACTATACTGAGTAACTCCAAGAACAAGCATAGTTATTATGTAGACTAATAGAATAGAAAAGGATATTTATGAAGGTATTGTTAATAGATCCTCCTGGTTGGCAGAAGCATAGTTTAAATCTAGGATTGGCTTATCTTGCCGGATCTCTTCATTCAATAGATGTTGATATTCAGATATTGGATATGAATAACCATGTTTATTCTGAAGAAAGGCTTAAAAATACCATAGCTGATTATAATCCAGCTGTTATAGGGATATCTGTAAAAACAGCCACTGCTAATACATCTATGGAAATATTATATAAATTAAAAAAAATATTTCCAAAAGTTATCTATATAGCAGGAGGCCCTCATATTACTCTGTGCTGGAAAGAATTTATTGAGGAAAATAGAGATGTAGATTTTGGCATTATAGGCGAAGGTGAAGCCTCTTTGGTAAGCTTGATAAAAAACATAAGGGATGACAGAAAAGATTTTTCAAAAATAGACGGCATTTGTTATAGGAAAGACGTGGATTTAGTTATTAATATGCCTAAAAGTCAGGACATATCTAAATTATCTCACCCTCTTTTTGAATATATAAAGGATATGGATTTTACAGATTTCAGGTATCCTTTGTTAACAAGCAGAGGATGTTCTTATGGGTGTATATTCTGTTGCGTTGGCTTGATTGCAGGGAAGAAATGGAGACCGAGAGAGCCGGAAGATGTTGTTAATGAATTATTAGAGGCCAAAAAGAAATATCAGACAGTATCTTTTGAAATTATGGATGATAATTTTACATTTGATATTAACAGGGCTAAAAATGTATGCAGACTTTTAATAAAGAAAAAAGTAAAGTTAGACTGGTGGTGCCATAATGGCTTGAGGGCAGATAAATTAGACAAAGAGCTTCTGTCTTTGATGAAAAAGGCCGGGTGCAAGAGCATCGCTTTAGGGGTAGAGAGCGGGGATGAAGGCGTTTTCAATAATATTAATAAAGGGGAAAAATTGTCAGATATTATAAAAGCTGTAAAGATGATTAAAAAGGCAGGCATAAAATGCGTTGGTTATTTTATAGTTGGTTTGCCAGGCGATTCCATATGCAGCACAAAAAATACTGTCAGGCTTCAGAGAAGATTGGGGCTTTCAGACTATAAATATAATATACTTATTCCTTACCCTGAGACTGAGATGTGGAAGATTATTAAAGAAAGAGGCAGGATGTTAACAGATATCAAAGGTGTTTATCATTTCGGAGATGATATAAAGATACCTTTTGAGACAGATAAGATAAGCAGAAAAACGATAGAAGATTGCTACTACCTTGTTAATAACCAGGGTTGGATATACGGAGAAGATGATTTAGCAATGATAGAAAAAGATTTTAAATCCAGATTCAACAGAGACATCAAAAAAGTTATTTTTATAGCCAATGATTTTGAAAAAATGGCCAGGAATATAGAAATAAGATACGAAAATGTAAAAGTTTTGGAAATAAAACAGGATTTTGTACCTAATGAGGTAAAGGATAAATATTTAGTTCAATATAATGGCAGTAGCAGTTATTTTGATATTATTTTTAAATTGGCGGAAAAAGAAGGATATCAAATTATAGCGGATATGATTAAAAGAAAACTTTTTATACAGAAGGTTAGCAGCATCGAAGAATGCGTAAGAAGTGAAATATTGTCTAATGTATCGGAATGGGATAATTCTGCGAAAAAATATTTTGCCACCAGACTTAAATATCATTCTCCGGATGTAAACTCACCAAGAAATGGCGTTATTTATAAAGATAATATAGCTCTACCATACAGTCCTTCTCCTCAATGGGAAAAGATTCCCTGTGGCAAAATAGAAAGCGGCATAGCTTTTATTTCCACAGCTGCTTTTAGCTCAACGTCCAAGTATACAGTGGATTATTTATCTATAAAATCAGAGTACAAGGTAAAAGAAGTAATAATATGCGAAAAAGAAAACTCTGCGCTGGAAAGGATTATAGATGAATCTGATATTTTATTTTGTCCTGAGGCATTGGAATATTTTGCCCTTATGGTATCGCGGGCTAAAATGAATGCAACATATCATCACAATGGGCATGGTTCATTGAAGTATAGCGTATCAGAGCCTTTTTCATCAAAGCGTAACTACTATAATATTATTAGAAAAATGAAGCAAATATATTTAGATATAAGGCAAAAATACTCAGGTATTGTTATAAGCTCTTTAGTAACCATAAAGAAATGCCTAAAGGTATTTATATTATGGGTTCAGATACTGATTTTTATGGTATTTAAAAATATCAAAGGCCTGATTTCTCAAATAATAAGATTTTAACATTATGAAGATATTGCTTCAGAATCAATATGATGATTTATTAGGCGGGGTTGAGACGTATTTTAAATTGCTTAAAGACGTTTTAATAGAAAATGGGCATGAGGTTATAGCTGTATACACTCAAAGTGGAAAGAAAAATAATATTCAAAAAAACGGTTATAAGGCGTTTTACCTGCCAAATTTAGACCTGACAGAAAATATCTATTATCAAGGAACAAGGCAGAGGAATATAAAAGAAGATTTGTATTTTTTAAAGTCAATTGTTTTGAACGAAAAACCCGATATTATCCATCTTAATAACACCTATTACCCGCGCCAGTATACTTTTCTTAATAAATATGCTCCTGTAATTCAAACTGTCCATGATTTCTTTAACTGCTGCAATACATTAATAAAAATATTGCCGGATAGCGTATGCGATAATTCTTTCGGGGCAGATTGTTTTAAAAACAAGTGCATTTCCCCGACAAGCGTTATAGAATTATGGAGGTTTAAAACCAAATGCCTGAATCGCGAGGCAATGAAAAAATTTGAAAGGATATTAGTTACAACCTCTTACATGAAGAAAATGTTAGTTTGTAATGGATTTCTGGAAGATAAAATACAAGTTATTCCTTTATTCGTAGAAGATTGGGGAATAAATACAAATAAGGACGAACATATAATAATTTATGTAGGCAGATTTACTAAGGAAAAAGGAGTCATTCATTTTATACATATGCTGAAAGCGTTGTCGAGTAATTTTAAGGCTTTTATAATCGGTGATGGGCCGCAGAGAAATGAATGCGAAAATCTGGTTAATATTATAGGGCTTAATAATAAAGTGACGTTTACTGGATTTTTAAACAGGGATGAAATCAAGGATTATTTTGCGAAGGCGTCTATAATCGTGGTCCCATCTTTATGGCCAGAGCCTTTTTGTTTGGTTGGTATAGAAGCTATGTCGTGTTCTAAGCCGGTAGTAGCTTATAATGTGGGCGGAATTTCTAGTTGGTTAAGGGATAATTATAACGGTTATCTTGTCAGGAGGGGTGATATCCCGGGATTGGTGCATAGCGTGGAAACTCTTTTGAAGAACAGGAGATTAACGGAAGATATGGGAGAGAATGGCAGAAAATTATTTGAAGAAAAATTTTCTAAAAAGGCGCATTTTAGAAACTTACTATCTGCTTATGAGTCAGTTGTTATATCTCGAGAGGCAAGGAAGAGAGAAATTGTTAATGTAAAGTTTCCGATAATAGATAGATATAAAAAACAGAGATCTAAAGCGTGCGCTAATAAGGCATTAAAAGATTATCCGGGAAGATCGCCAAACGAGTCTCTTCCGGAATATAACAAAAGACTAATCATGTTCGAAATAAAAAATAACATATCTGTTGTAAAATCCTATCCGGAAGAAATAACCATAAGTACCACAATAAGATGTAACATGGAACCTCCGTGTGTTATATGCGAAAGAAATTTAAGAACGAAAGATTTAGAATATGATATAGACGCTAATGCCCTTGAAAAAATAAAACCTATTTTTAAATATGCAGATAGGATATATTTGCATTGCGGAGGAGAACCTTTAATGACGGATAAGGTATTCGATGTCATAGAAAGCGTCAGTCCTCCCACCAAGATAATATTCAACACAAATGGGGCACTATTTACTGAAAAAACCATAAAATATATGGTTGATTGCAATGTTGTTGATGTGATTAGTTTTTCTCTAGATGCTGCAACAGAAAAAACTTATAAAAGAATCAGGAGTGCTGATTTTAACAAGATAATCAATAATATAAAAATCCTGATAGGATATAGAAATGAAAAGAATAAAGATAAACCTTTATTGAGGCCTTTGATTTTAATGAATTTCTGCATATTCAAGCAAAATGTAATGGAGGTTCCTGATTACGTGCTGTTGGCTCATAAATTAGGGGCTGATGGCGTAGACTTTTCTCATCTAAACGATGGATTTGACTGGAAGCAGAAAAGAGATGACTATGTATTTGATTATAAGACAGAATCTGTTTTGAATATGGAAAATATAGAAGAACATGATAGGCTCATATCCAAGGCTTATGAATTGAGTAAGAAATATAATGTGCCTATAAATTTTAATGGAAATCCTTTTATTTCCAAGATAGATAATGATAAAGAAAAAATAAAGAATGAAATATCAGAATTAATAAAACATAAAAAAATATGTATTGCGCCATGGAATAGAGTTGTTATTGATGCAGATGGAAGAGTAAGAATATGCTATTTTCATCATAGTGGTTATGAAACGATAGGGAAGCCTAAGTCTATAAATTCAAGTCCTTATTATTTACAGAGTGAGTCATTTAAAGAAATCTGGAACGGAGAAGATGCTGTATTAGTGAGAAAAGAGTTTATAAGAAAAGGGATTGCGAAAAGATGCGTTACAGAAAATCCGTGCATATTTCAGAATAGGATCTAACCAAAGCAATGAACATTCTTCAAATTATACATTGTTTTCCTCCTGAAAGCATGACAGGTTCTGAAATATATGTCTATAACTTGGCAAAAGAGTTGTCTAAAAACCATACGGTAAATGTTTTTTACAGGATAAATAATCGGAAATACAAAGAATATGAAATCATAGAGGGCACTTATAATAGCGTGAATGTCTATAAAATTAATAGTACTTTAGAAAGATATTTTTCTTTAAACGATATATATAATAATGTTTATATAGAGGATAAATTTTGCAAGATTCTGGACAAGATAAAACCAGACATAGTTCATATACATCACTTATTATCTCTTTCAACAGGCATTGTGAGCCAGATAAAAAAACGCGGTATTCCTGTTGTATTTACTCTTCATGACTACTGGCTTATATGCCCCAAAGGACAGCTTTTAAAGCCCAATCTTACCTTGTGCGAGCAGCCTTTTTATTCAAATTGTTTTTATTGTCTTGAAAAAAGCTTAAATCCAAATAATATTATTAAAAAACTACGCAATTTTAGATTTAAAAATAATTTTTTGGGCAGGTCCAGAAATTTATTAGAAAAAATTTTTAAAGATATAGATTTATTTATAGCGCCTTCAAATTTTATTAGGAATAAATTCATAAAATTTGGCATGCCTGAAGAAAAGATAATTTATTCTGATAATGGCATGGATTTAAGTCTTTTTAAAGATATAGCAAAATCCAAAGCCGATATTATAAGGTTTGGCTTTATAGGAACTATCATACCTTCAAAGGGGTTGCATGTTTTACTAAAGGCATTTAACAGAATTAAAAATGCGCGCGTTGTTTTAAGGATATACGGCAAATCTCTCATGACTAATTGGATATTTAATTATTATCATAGAATATTAAGAGCTGCAGGCAGAAATAAAAGCATAAAATTTATGGGAACGTTTGATAATAAAGATGTAGGAAGAATTTTTAAAGAAATAGACGTGCTAATTTTTGCATCCTTATGGCAGGAAAATTCTCCTTTGGTATTACATGAGGCAATATTGACAAATACTCCTGTAATAGCTTCAGATATAGGCGGCGTGAACGAATTTATAAACCACCATAATGGTGTATTGTTTAAAGCCGGAGATGCAAAAGATTTACAAAAGAAGATGGAGCATATAATAAAAAATCCATGGGATACAGAAAATCTTAAAAATAATATGCCGAAGGTTAAGAGCATAAAAGATAATGCAGAAGAGCTTGAAGTAATTTATAATAGGTTACTTAAATCAAAGAAAGGTTTAGTAAAATAATTGAAAGCAATATCTATAATTATAGTTACCTCTAATTCAAGTAAATATATCGAAAGCTGCTTAGACTCTATTTTAATTCAAGATTTTAAGGATTATGAAATCATAGTGGCAGACAATGGTTCAAAAGATAATACCATAGCTATTATTAAAAATAGATATTCAAGCATTATCTTGATTGAGAATTTAAAAAATTTTGGGCCTTGCAAGGCTCGTAATCAAGGAATAGCTATTGCAAATGGCAAGTTTATATTATGTCTTGACCACGATGTAAAATTATTAGACAATTTTTTAACAAATGTTTATAAGGCAATAGAAACTAGAGATAATATTGGCGCGGCTGGGCCTAAGATTTTAATGTCGGATGGTAAAATTATATATAGCGCTGGTATCTATTTTTCTTACCTATGGAGATTTTATGATGTAGGAGATGCAAAGATAGATATGCCAGCGTTCGGGCATAAAAAATATGTTGCCGGGATATCAGCTGCAGCAGTTATTTATAGAAGAGAAGCATTGGAAACAATAAAACAGGATGGAGAATATTTTGACGAGGATTTTTTTTATCTTTTTGAAGATGTTGATGTGAGTTGGAGGTTGCGGAAAATGGGTTGGAAAATATTGTATACGCCATATGCAGCATGTTTACATGTCAGCGGCAAATCACGCAAAAAAGACAAATTTTCCCAATATCTATCCATGCGCAATAGATATTTGGCTATAATAAAAAATGAATCTTTATTTAGCTTGCCGAAATTATTTGTTATTTTTTTTATCTATGATTTATGGCGGAATATGTTTATGTTGATTACAAATGCCAGATATTTCTTAAGGGCATGTTATGAGACAGCAGGACTTTCTAAAAAAATGTTCAAAAAACGATTCATATGATATTCTTTTTTATAACTGTAATATTATGGATTTCTTTTATCCCAGCGCCTATTACTGATAGATATAAGTATACAATATATCTGGTTTTAATCATATGTTTGATATGCTCATTTATCAGGTTTAAGAATGTAAGATATTTTTTAAACGATAAATTCGATAAATTAATATGGTTATTTTTAATGTGGAATTTTTTCAGCGCTTTATTTGCTTATGATAAGAATATGGCGTTCGAAAGATATGTAGATTTTACCATACCCTTCGTAGCCATATATTTTATAGCCAGGAACGAGTTAAATAATAAAAGGATAAGATTGCTTATTTATGTTTTGTTTTTTGCCGGAGTAACAGTTGGAGTTATGGCTATTTTAGAATTTATATTTAAGAGCAATATTATTTATGAAAAATTAGTTTATAATCCTTTTTATAGGTGGTTTCTATTTTTATCAAGGGCTATGTCTACCATGATTCACCCTACAATATTAGGAACTTATCTCGCATGCTGCTTGCCGTGTTATTATTTTATAGCGGGCGTAATTAAAAACAAGACAAATAAATTATTAGCCATGCTGGGAGCCTTTTTCATATTTATAGGGCTTATGGTCACATTTTCAAGGACAAGTTGGATTGTCGCATTAACTGGAGCATTTTTTTATTTTTATAAGAAGAATAAAAAATTATTGCCAATCATGATAGTTTTTATAAGTTTATTCAGCGTTGCCGTTTTTGGTATAATGAAATTAAAACCAACGCTTCGAGATAGGATTGATTATAAGAATGCAGATAATTACATAAGATTAGAAAGATATCCGCTAACAATGAAAATGATAAAAGATCATCCTTTTGTAGGTGTAGGGCTTAATAATTATAGAATTGTTTTTGATAAGTATTATGGGCCTAATCAAGTAGATTATAATATTAAAATCCCGGATAACATGTATCTTATGATCGCAGGAGAATCCGGCTTAATTGGAGCTGGATTATTTTTGTTGCTTTTATTTTATATAATAAAAAGAGGTTTTGTTCTGCTTAAAGATAAAGAAGATAAAAACTGGGAAATGACACTAACGCTTTTTTCAGTAATTATCTGCATTTTAATACATATGATAAGCTATGAACTTTTTTACTGGACTGTTCCATTTTTTTTATTTTTATTATTGTTAGGAGGATTACTATCTTATCCCAAGTATAAGATTTCCAGATGTATTAAAACACCAGACCCATTATTGCCCACCAGATCAGGCCTGCTTCAGGAATAAAATAAATTATATCAATAAGATTATGCAAAAAAAAGATTAACGCTGCTAGAAAAACATAGCTTGATTTTAAAGCATTTTTAGTTATGAACGCGATTATTAAATAAAATATACTAATAAAACCTAGTATTCCTGTTTCTAACCATAATTGAAGAAATATATTGTGCGCATATTTAGTGCCAGTGCCCCACCCTAATTCATAATAGTTTAAAAACATTTGTTGAAAATTTCCAGGGCCTATTCCTATAAACGGGTGATCTTTTATTATAGCCATAGCAGTTTTCCAGTAATTAAAACGCATGGTTATGGAATTATGATGATTTCCTAAGTCTGTAATCCTATCCCAGCGGCCTAATATAATGAATGGCATTGTAATGGCTATGCATGCAAAAGAAATAATTAATAATACTTTGTGTTTTTTAAGAGCATTGTATGGGATAAAAAATAAAATGATAAAAATGGCAATGAAACTTATCCATACCCCTAGCGATTTAGTTAACATAAGAGCAATGATTATTAAAGGAGGCGCAAAGAACCATCTTTTATGCGATACTTGATTTTTTAATATAGCTAAAGATAGAAAAAATGCCATCAGTAAATAGCCGCCTAAAATATTTGGCGAAGGGAAAGTGCCTATAGCTCTTTTGTTTATTAAAATATTTTTGGCATAAATGTTATGAGGAGGGTTCAATAGGCTGCTATTTATTTTTTTGGCACACTCTATAGTGTGGGGGTAACCCCAGATATATTGGTATATAGAATAAACGCTTATTATCAAACTAGCTATGACAATAGTTTTTATGATGGATTTTTTTGGTTGGCATCAGTTAGAAGAACAGTAAAGAAAATGGCAATGTAGCTTGCAAATTTTAAAGTTTCTTTAATTGAATTCTGGATATTTATAGAAGTTATGGTAGAGATTATATAAGCTAATAAGAGCAATAAGATTGGGTATATATATATTGGTTCTCGACTCGGCCTGCGGCTTCTCTCGAACAATATTCTTCGAGCGAGCGAAGCGAGTCGAAAAGATTGCTGTAATTCCAAGGAGGGTTATTAAAATTTCATACCAGAATTCAAATACAGGGTATGAAAGCCCTGAAACAAAAGGCCTGATAAAAAGCAGGGATAATAAGGGAATGAAAATAAGGGATGATAACGCTTTAGAATTTTTATTTTCCATGATATAATAAGACTATAATATCAGTAATTATTGTAAATTACAACAGAGAAAATTATTGAAAACTGCATGGACAATATCATGGCGCAGTGTATTTAGAACATAGCTGGGATTGGCTCATTTCAAAAGGAGGAAGTCCTAATGGCCATTAAAAGCCCTTTTGTCAGCATAGTTATCGTGCATTTTAATAATAAGAAGCTTATAAAAAGATGCTTGGATTCGTTATGGAAAACAGGGTATCCTAAAGCAAGGCTAGAAATCATAGTTGTTGATAATGCCTCTACGGACGATTCTGTAAAATTTATCAAACATAAGTATAAAAAGGTGAAGGTCATAGAAAATAGGCAGAATAATTACTGCCAGGCATGTAATCTTGGTATTTTAGAGTCAAGAGGAAGCTACGTCGTTTTATTGAATAATGATGTTGTGGTTAAAAAAGGCTGGCTTTCAGAACTGGTTAAACCGATAGAAAAAGACAGATCTGTAGGCGCCGTGTCTAGCATGCTGCTGGAGAAGAGCGGGCTTATTCAGAATGCAGGCCTGTATGAACTGCCTAATTTTTATTGGGACGAGAGGGGCGCTGGCAAAAAACCAAAGGAATTCAACTACGTGACAGATCTAGAGGCTGTGTGCGGGGCAAGCGTTCTTTACAGAAAATCAGCATTACGAGACATAGGCTTATTTGATGAAGATTTTTTGATGTTTGGAGAAGATGTGGATATGTCTATTAGATTTAGAAAAAAAGGCTGGAGGCTTATATTTGCTCCCTCAAGCGTAGCTTATCATAAAAAACATGGAAGCTGTAATGAAGAATTTTCGCGCGAAGCAATAGAAAAGAATAGGTTATTGTTCATAGCTAAACATTATCCGGACAAGCTTGCAAAGTCGTTAATCGGGAATAGTTATTTTATTGCAAACAAAGATAATTTAAATAGCGGCAGATTTTTTGATTTAACGGCGCAAGTATTCCTGAAATTGCTCAAAGAACACGGCCGATTAATAAGCGATGGCATAATAAAAGATTTATTCGAAGAGCTTAAAAATATTACAAATTATGAAAATAAAAAGATGGAAATGGAATTAAAAAGTCTTTTGGACGATTTAATAGGAACAAAAAAAGATAGAAATTGGTGTAAAATGCAGGAGGAAAAATATCAAAAAGATATAGAATTAGATAAAAAGCAAATATCTAGTTTATCTAGTAATTTACATGACAAAGAGAATATCATTCAGGACTCTAAACGCCGTATCGAAGAGTTGTCCAGCCAGCTCAGCGCGCTTCATAATGACAAAGAGAATATCATTCAGGACTCTAAACGCCGTATCGAAGAGTTGTCCAGCCAGCTCAGCACGCTTCATAATGACAAAGAGAATATCATTCAGGACTCTAAACGCCGTATCGAAGAGCTGTCCAGCCAGCTCAGCACGCTTCATAATGACAAAGAGAATATCATTCAGGACTCTAAACGCCGTATCGAAGAGTTGTCCAGCCAGCTCAGCACGCTTCATAATGACAAAGAGAATATCATTCAGGAAAAAGAACACAAAATAAAGCAGCTTTCCGAAGAAGTACTTGCCATTAAAGAAGAGCTTGGCGCTTACAAAGAAGAAATATCTAAGCTGACAGATAAATTGAAGATAAGTCTAGATGAAGGAACTGCTAAAGATGATATTATACTAGATAAAACTAGCCAGCTAAATAATGTTACAAGTAAACTAGATGAGGCTCGGAAACAATTATTAGGCATATATAATTCCGAAGGATATAGGTTTATATTGAGCCCGCTATGGAAGATTATGTGGCATATGCGGGCTACATTAAAGTATGCAGCAAAAAAGGCGGCTGTTCTTGTCTGGACAGCCATGATTTTTTTTATAAGCCCGATATTATTAGCTCATGCTCTGCTTTTTACTTTAGAGGTATCTTTGGAATTATTTTTTGGAAAATTATCGCGTTATTTTAGAAAAAAAAGAGAAATAGTGCATTTTGATAATTTAACTGTAAGTGTAGTTATACCTAATTGGAATGGCCTGAATTTTCTTAAAAAATGCCTGTCTTCTTTATGTGAAGCGGATGGCTTTAAGGAAGACGGATATGAGATTTTAGTGGTAGATGATGCCAGCAGCCAGAGTATAGCTATGGTCATCAAAGATGATTTTCCTAAGGTTAGAGTAATCAGAAATAGGGGCAACCAGGGATTTGGGAAAACATGCAATAGAGGCGTCAGAGAAGCTAAAGGGGAACTCATAGTTTTATTAAATAATGATATTATGGTCTCAAGGGGATTCCTGGACCCTCTGAAAGCGCATTTTAAAGATCCAGAAGTATTTGCTGTATCTCCGAAGCTTTATTATTGGGACATGAAGAGTTTTAATTATGGAATGCATATGGGGAAATTTAAGGATGGCTATCTTAATCTGTGGAATGAGGCTGAGACAGGCAATAGCGATAAGGTATCGCAGACTTCCCCTACAGTTTTCGCTGTAGGAGGCGCAATGTGTTTCCGCAAGAAAGATTTTTTATGGATGGGGGGTTTTGACGACATATACAGGCCTAATTGCTGGGAGGATATAGATGTTTCATACAGGGCGCAAAAAAGAGGATTGAAAGTTTTATATGAACCGAACAGCATAATGTATCATAAAGGCGCGGCCACGCTGAATTATGTAAGGCATAAAGAAATAAAGAATGAACTGTTGTTTATGTGGAAGAATCTAAGGGATAATAACATGGTCTTAAGCCACTTTAATAATTTGCCAAAATTTTTATTAAAAGGGCGCCATAGCACAAGGTTAACATTTTTAATAGGGTATGTCTGGGCATTAAATTATATAATACCTGCTTTAGTTAATAGGTTTAAGGAATTCAGATATGCTGAAGTAAAAGATAAGAGGGTTTTAGACAGAAGCTTGCTTTACTACAGGAATTTTATGCGCAATAACTTTGTACATTCTGATAAGAAGACAGTTCTTTTAATAACGCCTTTTATACCATATCCGCTTAATAGCGGAGGGAAGATAAGGATGTATAACTTATACAAGCGCCTGTCTAAAAACTACGATATAGTGCTCCTGTCTCTCGCGCATCATGAAAAAGATTCAGAATACGCTAAGTCTAATTCCATGAAAGATATTTTCAAAGAAATACATTTAATAGATAGGCAAACTAAGGTTAATGAATTTTTATTTCCAAACCGCTACAGGCATTCGTTCAGCAGTTTCTTAATAGAGAAATTAAATGAAATTCAAGGCAGGCTTTCCATAGATCTTGCCCACATAGAATCAAACGAGCTTTTGTACCTTACCAGATTTGTCAAGCATATTCCCATCGTATATACCGAGCACGATATCAGCATACTGTCGCCGCATAAGTCTTATTATAAAAAAAATACGAGATATGTTTTACCGGGTATAATAGATTACATGAAAATCGTACATAGCCACAACTCTTTTTATAAAAATCTCGATAAAATAATTGTTTTATCAAAAGAAGATATGCGCGTAGTCAGGGTATTTTCTCCTAATTCAGACTTTTCTTATGTGCCTACAGGAGTAGATATCGAGCATTTTGAATTTAAAGATAAGACAGGTAGAGATAAATCTCTGATATTTGTCGGACACTACCCTCATTATCCAAATGAGGAAGCAGCTGTATATTTCTGCCGTAAAATCTTTCCTTTGATAAAAAAATTAATCCCGGAAGCAACTGTTAAGCTTGTAGGGTCAGGACCTACTGAAAATGTGCTGAGGCTTTCAAGCATCAAAGGCGTAGAAGTCATAGGTGATGTGCCTGACGTTAAGCCATATCTTCATAATGCCTCTCTGTTCGTATGCGCTTCCAGGGTAGGCGCAGGGATAAAGGGCAAGATATTGGAAGCTATGGCTACAGGGACACCTGTTGTATCTACAACGCGAGGCTCTTGCGGGATAGATGCGGAAAACGGCTTTAATATTTTAATATCTGACAAACCCAAAGATTTTGCAAGATATGTAACAGAGCTTTTCAATAATGACGCATTGTATAAAAGAATAGCCAGGCAAGCAAGACTTCTTGTAGAGGAAAAATATGACTGGAATAAGGTAGTCCAAAAATTAGACAACATTTACGCTGATGTTATGGAAATAGATAGAATTGCAATAAGGCCCGAAGGTTCTGTTATCAAGCCTGTTGGCGCGGATAAGCGTTTACCGTCTTCAGATAGCATCATGAAAGATATTGTTAAAAAAACAGACGATATTATAAAACTGTCTCTTGATTATTTGAATAAAGAATATTCTAAGGATATTAATATGAAACCGGAAGAATTGCATGTCGAACTTACTCATTTATGCAACAGCAAGTGCATTACATGCGATATCTGGGACATTCATAAAAGAACAGGCAAAAGCGTAAAAGATGAAATTTCTCTAGATGATATCAAGAAACTTTTATCAGGTTCAAATGCGTTAAAGGGCATAAAGACCGTTGTCCTGTCCGGAGGAGAACCCTTTCTTAGGCCTGATTTTGTAGATATATGTTTTGCGATAAAAGATACGCTGCCGCAAGCATCTTTAGGAATTCTTACAAATGGCATAAATACAGAAGTCATAGTTTCGAAAATGAAGCAGATTCTTAAAAAGATCAAAACAAATGCTATATGGATAGGAAGCTCTCTTGATGGGCTTGGAGATGCTTACGACAAGATAAGGGGCGTTGATGGCGGATTCAGCGGTTTTGTGAAAACATTAGAATTCTTTAAGAAAGAGCTTCCGGAAGTGCGTTTTAGTCTTACTTTTGTTTTGACGCCTTTTAATACGGATCAGCTGGTGCCTTGCTGGGAATTTGCTGATAAAAATGGCATTGATTTTTTTGCCCAGTTTGGGGTGCCAAAAGAGTCCAGGCAAAGCGAGGTATTTAAATGGAGCAATAAAGATCTTGAAAGAATAGAGGGCCATATCGGGCAAATACTGGAACGCATTATCAGAAAGGTTTCTAGCCCGGAGGATTTTTATAATAATATGTCTACGGTGAGGGGTAAAATAAATCTTTTCACTAAAATATATTACTGGTCCCATCTTGTAGATTTCCAAAAGACAAAAAGCAGATTTGCTTATGATTGCAATGCCGGATTTAAATTTGTAATGCTCGATCCTTATGGAAATATGTTTTTCTGCCCGCTTTTAAAAGAAAAAACAATAGGAAATATAAGAGATAATAAGATGGACTATATATGGGATTCTAACAAGGCTTGTGAGGTAAGAGATTTTATAGATTCTGGTAAGTGTTCATGCTGGCTAGTTTGCACTGTATTCCCTATTATTGGTAAGGCCCTGGCTTTGCACGGAGATAAAGCTGCTATAGAGGTCTTAGCTTCAGAACAATCTGAGAATTTAACCTTTAGAAGGTAAAAATAAGAGAGAAAATTTTATATATGAGCTGAATATATAGCATATGAAAGGTATGAGTTATGCAAAAGTTTCTTAAAAGATAAGCATGATTTTCAAAGTTTTACGCGAGATCATAATTTTTACATATTTATTAATAGCGACCGGGTTTATATTATTAAAGTTTGGGTTAAGATATCTGTTTATAAATTTGGGATACAGTAAGGAGAAATAGTGTGGGCATGGATTTAAGACAGATTGATGTGAGGCAGTTTAGCTCCGACAAGATATTGAAGCACTTAGATAGGGTAAATGATTGGTTGAATGGAAAGAATACGCCTCCAATCACAGTAGAATTGGATATGACAAATATATGTAATCATAGATGCCAGGAGTGCGTTGTAAATTATTTCAGAATCAATGATAGAAGTTTTCTTACCCCCAGACTTGCTAAAAAAATTATCTTGCAGCTTGCAAAAAACAAAATAAAAGGATTAATATTTACAGGAGGCGGAGAGCCCTTATGCAATCCCTGCACGCTGGACATGGTTAAGCTTGCCCGCTCAAAGGGCCTTGACGTGGGTTTCATAACGAACGGGTCATTATTAGACCATAAGTCATCGAGCGTTCTTTTAAATAACTGCACATGGCTGAGGGTATCTTTGGATGCAGGATCGCCCGGAGTATTTAAACTGACGCATGGCCTTGATGGAAACGAGTTTAATAAAATCATAAAAAATATAGCTTTATTGGTAAAAATAAAGAAAAAAATAAAAAGTTTATGCAATGTAGGAATAGGTTTCTTAACTAGTGATTATACAAAACCGGATATGATGAAGGCAACGCTGCTAGCAGATAGATTAGGTGTTGATTATCTGCAATTCAGGCCTATGCAGATCCATAACGGAGGAAAGTTCAGGTATTATTGGGCAGATGTCCAGGATGAGATAGTAAATTGCCTTAAATATTCAGGCAACAAATTCAAGGTTTTGTATTCCCAGCATAAATACGAGATGGCACATGACTCTAAGTTTGGAAGGTATTATAAGAAATGTTACGGCCAGCAGTTTGCCACTGTGATATCCGCTACGGGAAAGATGTATATATGCTGCCACACTAGGGGTTATAATAAATATTGCATAGGGGACCTTAAAAAGAAAAGTTTTAAGTATATCTGGAATTCCGAAGAAAGGGTTAAAGCTATAAATAGGATAGATTTTCGCAATTGCATACCATTGTGCAGAGATAATACATTTAATCAGATACTTTGGAATGTTAAACAGCCTAGAGAACATGTCAATTTCTTGTAATAGTAAAAAGATTTTAATTATCAAATTAGCTTCAGCAGGAGATGTTTTAAGGACAACTACGCTTTTATCTGGATTAAAGAAAAAATATCCATATAGTCATATAACATGGATTGTCGAAGAGTTAGCGCTGGAACTTTTAGAAGGCAATGATAGCATAAACCGGATTTTGGTTTATAGCAAAAAGAGCGTTTTACTGCTAAACGGAGAAGAGTTCGATATTGTTATATCTTTAGATAAGGCTATTGAAGCAGCTTCTCTGGCTATGTCTGTCAGGGCTTCTGAAAAATATGGCTTTGGCTTGGATAAAAAAGGCAAGTTATGCCCTTTGAATAAGGAAGCGAGTTATTCTTATCTGTTAGGCATAGATGATGAGTTAAAATTTTTTAAAAATAAAAAGACCTATCAGGAGCTAATATTTGAAACAGCAAAACTTAACTATCAAAACAATCCTTATGAATTAAAGTTAGATAAAAAACATATTGATTTTGCAGACAGTTTTTTCAAGAAGAACGGGTTAGATAAAGACGATATTGTTATTGGCATCAATACAGGGGCAGGCAGGGTTTTTGCAAATAAGAACTTAGGAAAAAATAGGTTAGTTAGTCTAATAGAGTTATTGTGTAAAGAATTAAATGTGAAAATAATATTACTTGGAGGGCCTTTTGAAAAGGATATCCATAAATATATTAGAAAAGCAATGGATGGTAAAGTAATTGATAGCGGATGCGACAATAGCCTTAAGGAATTCACTGCATTGATTAATAATTGCGGGCTGATTATAGCAGCCGATACGCTTGCAATGCACATGGCAATAGCGCTTAAAAAACCGGTTGTTGCGCTTTTTGGCCCTACCTGTGCTCAGGAAATAGATTTATATAATCTAGGCTCTAAAATAATCACAGAAGCAAAGTGCGCCCCATGTTATAAGAATAAATGCGATAAGAAACAAACCTGTATGGATAAGATATCTATGGAAAAGGTAGTCGAGTCAGTAAAAGAGCTTATGCCTACCTCGCGCATAGCATGAATAATATCATAAAAATCTCTATAGTAATTTTAACTAAAAACCAGGAAAATATGATTGAAGAAACGCTTAAGGCTGTTTTTTGCCAGGAGATAAGCTGTGGTTTTGAAGTGATAATAATCGATTCTGGTTCTAACAGTAGAGTTTTAGAAATAATAAGAAAATATCCTGTTGTTTTGATTCAAATTTCTCCAGAAGAATTCGGGCATGGCAAAACTCGAAATTTAGGCATGTGTTTAAGCAAGGGTGAATATTTGGTATTTTTAAATGGAGACGCAACGCCAAAAGATAAGCATTGGTTAAATAATTTAATCAGGCCATTTTTAATATACGAAGATGTTGCCGGAGTGTGCAGCAGATTATGTCCTAGACAAGATTGCAACCCATTGGGCGTACTGGACATCTTACGCAATGATCGTATTTTTAGCGAGAGAATAAAGCATATTAAGACATTTGCGGAATATAAAAATAAAGACGTGGAAGAAAAAAGGAGATTTATATCATTTCATACAATTAGTTGCGCAATTAAAAAAGATCTGCTGTTGAAAAATCCATTCGCAGATATTGAATTTGGCGAAGACTTAGAATGGTCACAACGAATGTTAGAAAAAGGGTATAAGATCATATTTGAGTCTAGTTCAGAGGTTATTCATTCTCATGATTTACACAAGTCTTTTATTGGAACAATGAAGAGATATTTTGATGATGCAAGATTAAATCATTTGTTGCTTAAGCGATGGACTTTTTCAGCATTATTAAAGCTTCCTTTGATTTTTATTTTTAAGTCGATAAAAGATATGATATATATATCGCATTTAAAAAGAAACTTATCTTATAAATTGAGCTGGATTTTATATTCCCCGATCATAAGAATGGCGGAGTTGTTGGGAATATTTTTAGGCGCTTCATTATATTTACCTGCAATATTTACAAAGAAGATGTCGTTAGTAGAAGAAATAAAGCATAAGGATAGCTAGCTCAAAAAAGATGCTTAAAAAGCGATTCATCATAGCATTCTTACAGCCGCAATATATTATGGATAAAGTAATAAATAATTTTAAGTTAACAGGAGTAATAGCTTTGTTTTTATGGATATCGTTTTTCGCTCCGATTGTTAATGAATCTTGTCGCTTTTGGTTTTTTGTTGTGTTAATTATTTTTCTTTCAGTTTTGCTTTTTATTGACAGACAATTGTATAAGCTTATATTTTCCAGGGAAGAAATACCTTTCTGGATATTTTTAGCGGCTTTAATGGCAGGTATTGTGAATGCAGTGGAGTCGGTTACTATGTATAGGCATTTCTGGAGCTATATATTTCCTATACCATTTTTATACTTTTTTGCAAAAATCACATTTAAAATACAAAATACTAAATATATATTAAGAGTTGTATGTTTTATGGCATTTGTTTTATGTCTTTATGGAATAATAGAATTCTCTACAAGAAACAATATTATATATGAAAAATATTTAACAAGTTTATACTATGAGACGTATAAGGGCATTAGGATGATGTCTATACATATGCATCCAATATCATTCGGGACATACCTTTTAGCGATCTTTCCGCTTGCATATGTATTGTTCTTAAAAGAGGAGAAAAGATTTTTTAAAATAGCAGCTTTTATTTATGCAGTTACGATAGCTGTTTGTATTATTCTGGTATTTTCCAGGGGCGCGCTTATTGGCTTATTAACAAGCGTATTCATTATGACCTCTTTTTTTATTAGGCGGAAGAAGATAGTCTTTATACTGTGGCTTATATTATTTTGTATATTTTTAGTATGGGTTAGTTCTGTGCTGTTAGGCTACAATAATTTTGCATTTTGGCGTTACAGCCTTAGATACCTATCAAGCTGGGAGGTCTATTTAAGAAAGATTATACGTTTTTCAGCGCTTGAAGCCATACTCAAAGACCATCTTTTTTTTGGGATAGGTTTTGGACATTACAGGGTTTTATTTGACCATTATTTACCGGCTATAGCTAATATAACAGAATATGACCAAAAGATAGCGGATTGCATGTATATAACAATTTTAGCAGAGGCAGGGATAGTAGGGTTGGGAGGTTTTCTTATTTTTATTTTTTCTATTTTGAAGCGTTCATGCTTAAAGCTTAAGGCTAATTTAACCAGAGATAATAGGTTATTGTTGATAGGTTTTTTGTCAGGCCTTGCAGGTATAATGTGCACATTTTTAACCTATGATACGCTTTACTGGATAGTTCCCAGTTATATTTTTTGGAGTTATACCGGGATATTATCTCTTCTGAGCGCTAAAAAATGTCTTTAAAAATCGCATTATATTATCCTTATATCCATTTAAGAAGTGGTGTTGAGCGTACGATACTTGAAGTCTTGAAGCGCTCCAGACATGATTGGCATGTGTTTACCAATCTTTATGAAAAAGATACCACCTACCCAGAATTTGAGGATTTTAAATCCAGGATAACGGAATTTAAAAAGATCTCTGTAGAGAGAAGTTATTTTAATACCTTAAGGTCAGCGTGGGTTATCTTTAATCAGAAACTTCCTCTCGAAGGGTTTGATGCTTTATGCGTGCATAACGAAGGCCTGGGAGGCCTGATAAATTTCAAAAATAAGGATATAGCTAAAATTAGTATTTGTTACACCCCATTGAAGATTATATATGACGATGTTTTGAGAAAAGACTATGTTTTAAAAAATTTACATAAGGCCCCATTTTATTTTCTGTTTTATTTTTTATTCAAGGTAATAGATAAAAAGGCGTTTGAATTATATGACTTGTGTTTTTGTATCAGCAAGGAAGTCAGGGATAGGATTCTGAAAAATAACCTTCTGCCTGATTATAAATTAAAGGTTTTGAACCTTGGCGTTGACACAATGTATTTTTCGGGAAATACTGGATATGAGAATTATTTCTTCCACCCAACGCGTATAAAATGGTGGAAGAATATAGAATTATCAATAGAGGCGTTTAATATAGCGCAGATGGAACATGAAGGATTGCGTAATTTTAAACTTATAATAGCAGGAGAGCTGTATAAGACAAATAATAGTTATTATGAAAAATTAAAAAAGATGGCTGCTGCGAATAAAAATATAATCATTACGATAAACCCTTCGGAAAAAGATATTTTGAACCTTTACAAAGATTGCCGCGCAGTTCTCTCAACTACCCTGAATGAAGACTTTGGCCTTACTGTGCTGGAGGGGCTTTCTTTTTCTAAGCCTGTTATTGCTATTAATAACGGCGGGCCAAAGGAAATTATAAAAAATGGCATAACAGGATTTTTAAGTTCACCTGATGCAAGAGAATACGCATCTTATATGTGTAAAATAGCTATGGACGTGGAATTGACAATGCAAATGGGCAGCCTTGGCAGGAAAGATATAATAAAATATAACTGGAGCAATTTTATAAACTATATAGATGATTTTTTAGAAAACCTGTCTAATAAGGCTAGAAAAGGCATGGCCAAAAATCTAAGACTGTAAATAGCGGATGATACTTTTGAGGGAAATTCGATTGAATAGAAACGGCTGAATTCTTCCTCAGGTATAAGTATTATGAATTTTATAAGATCCCACAAGCGGTCATATAATAAAAAACGTAAAAATATATAGGCGTATTTTCTAAAAGAAGCAGATTTTATAAGTCTCGTAACGCCTCTATTCTTGACCCTATTTATAAATAATTTTAATAAAGACGCTCTTAATATACCAGGGTAAAACATCCCCAGTTCTTTTTCAGATATAGGATATTCAAATATTGTTTTAACAGAAACCAGGGAGTAATAGATAATAGAGTTTAGCCTGTTTAATCCGCTGTATTTTGATAGATACTCCCAATCTATTTCTTTATCGTATTTTTCCATTATTCTATAAATATCGTATATGGGCTTTAATGAGAATGGTGTGTTAAATCTTCTTAAATGAAGCGCAAGCGAGAATATCGTGTCTTCTGGAGAGAGGATGTTTAAAAAGGCGTTATTATGCTCAATCTTTTGCAATCTATCCCACAACTCAGGTAAAATAATTTTATTCGGCCTTGGAACTGCAAGATCCCAATGCAGTTCTACCATAGATGCTTTAAAAAAAGGCAGATGATGGTAATAATCAGTATAATATCTTTCTGAAAAATTTCCGAGAGCTGCTTTATAGCCAAGACCTTGCATGAGCTGTTTAGCTTTTTCCAGGTCATTTTTCTTTATTAAAATATCTATATCAGCCATAGGCCGGCTTAAATTATCTTGGAAAACATCAAATAATAAAGCCATGCCTTTGATAGGAACCATAAGTATGTCAGCGGTTTCAAAAGCATTGCTAATATCAATAAACTCTTTCTGTTTCAGCATATTATCCTTAACTGTCATAAAATAGCTATTTTTTAGACGAGAAAATGCAGGATGATGAATTAATTCTTTGTATCTATCCGATGTTTTTATAGTTAAATAGATAAGATTTGTAAGGCTATGGTATAAAGATTCTTTAAGGACTATCTCTAATTCAGCGTTATTTAGACTTGGAAGAGGAGAATTTTTATTCAATAAAAGACTGGATTTGGATAATGCGTTATGCATGATTATATAATAAGCTTATTATATATAGATTTGAAAATCAAGAAAAAAATGACCTTGCAATTGTTATATTATATGCTATAATTTATATCATAAAGGTAAATGCTTTCTAAGTTTTTAAATCACGGTCATAGCTACTAGAAAAATATTAATTTTATAATTTTTTCGAAAACTTTTAAAATGATAATACTTGACCAATTTTAATATATCTTTTATACTATTAATATAAGATAAGGAGGATGTATATGGACAAGAATAATAAAAAACAATATCAAAAACCAGAATACAAAAAGTTTTTTAAAGAACCGCAGTTGAAAAAAGAAGGAAAACTGAATAATCGGGTAGGCACGAGTTGTTCCAGCTGCGCCAGTTGTACCTCCTGCGCTTAGTTATATTAAACCCAAAGGATGTTTATAGAAAAGATAAAGAAACGCCATCATTCCTAATAAATCCTACCTGAAAACTTAATTATTTTCTTGATATTTCTTAATCTTAGCAGTATTTTATACTCAATAAGGTAAAGGGAGGCATTGTGCTTGACAAATACGTATTACCTGGTAAAAAGCTTCACTGTAGAATAATAGACGGAGAAACAGTTATTTTAAATCTAAAGGACAATGCTTTTTACTTTCTTAATCCCATGGGAAGCTTTATATGGAATTTGGCGGATGGCAAAACAAAGGTAAATAAAATTATAGACGCCGTACTTAAAGAATTCGACGTTAATTATGAGACAGCGAAAAAAGATGCCAGCAGCTTTATAAATAAGTTATCAAAAACAGGCGTATTGAGTTTATATGATAAACCCCAAACAGCGCTTAAGAGTTAAGCCGTCCATAATCTATACTGAACTGGATAACAAAGAAGCTGTTCTTTTAAATTTTGAAACAAAGTATTTTTATAGGCTTAATGAGGCGGGAGTAAGGATTTGGCAGCTTTTGGATGGCAAAAAGACTATTGGAGAAATAACCGATGCGATAGTGGATGAATATGACGTTGATAAAGATAAAGCATTCGCTAGCGTAAATCGCCAGATAAAAAAACTTATAAAAGAGAAGATGGTAGAAATTACAGCTTAATACATAGTATGGAAACCATACCTCATTATTTTGATTTTTTTCGCGCCTTTACCCTTCAGTGGCATATAACTGAGAGGTGTAATTGGAGCTGCAAGCATTGTTATAGGGAAAAAGAAAACATGAAAGAGCTGCCATTCGCTAAATTATGCGATATCTTTTTCCAGTATCTGGATTTGCTTAAAGCTTTAAACTCGCCAAAGGGCCATTCTTATCTTAACTTTGCCGGCGGAGAACCATTTATCAGAAAAGATTTTTTCCGGTTATTGAAATTTGTAAATAAATATAATAAGGGCAGATTTACCGTAGGCATTTTGACCAACAGCTCTCTTATTAACGAGAAAAATGCCTTAAAGTTGAAATCTTTGGGAGTTAAAAGGGTGCAGTTGAGCCTTGAAGGCATGCAGGAAAATAATGACAATATACGCGAAAAAGGCAGCTTTGATAAAGTAATTGAGAAAGCCAAGTTATTGGTAAACACAGGCATGCGAACCGCTGTTTCTTTTACGCTGACAAGGAAAAATATGGCTGATGTGCCTGCGCTTGTCCAGCTATGCGAAAAGCTAGGAGTTGGAAAGGTTGGCATAAGGAGGTTTGTCCCTATCGGAAAGGGCAAAGAAAACAAGTTTAACTTATTAAGCCCGGAAGAATTAAGAAAAATTTATCATTGGAAAAGAAAAATGCGCATTGAATTAAGGGCGAAACATAGCAAGCTTCATATTGCCAATGGATGCGAGGACGGCATATTTAACAGCGCTTTAACAGGAGACATGGCTCATAGGAAAGTGTGCTGCGGAGTGGTCGAAGGCAGGACATTGTCTTTGTTTCCTAATGGCGATGTTCTAGCATGCAGGCGGCTTCCTATAAAAGTAGGAAATGTCCTGCAAAAGAGCCTGCTAGAAGTATATTTTTCTTCAGATATATTATGGCAGTTGAGAAATTTGAATAATGCGCACTCTTTGTGCCAGAAATGCCGCAATTTTAAATTCTGTCATGGAGGAGCGCTGTGCATAAGCCATGCATACTTCAATCAATTATCCGCGCCAGACCCGCAATGTTGGCGAGTTTTTAAAAAGCTTCCTCTTCAAACAGCTTTTAGGAGATGGCCGGAAAAGAAAAACCTGCATATAAGTACAGCTTTTAGCCCATCTTTTACAAATGAAAATTGATTTTACACCATATTTTAATAAATGCTATAGGTTCACAGAAACATGTCTGATCGGAGGTCTATCTGTCAGGATAATGACAGATAACAGCTCTTTTTATAGAGCTATTGACAAAATGTATCTTGTCAAAGACATTGTTAAAAAAAAGCAACCTGATGTTACCATGGTAGTTATTTCAGTCAAGGACCTTTCTCAGATTCCTTTAGATATGCCGGCCGAAACAGATTGGCAGCCCGGCGTTTCTAAAGATTTTAAAGGGCCTCAGTATTTTAAAGATATCAAAGATGTAAGATATCTCAGGCATCTTGGAAACTATGGCGAAATTTCGCCCATGGCAGGGCTTTACCATCAAAATAAAATTTTGTTGTTTACTACAGGCCAGGTTAAACCAAGGAGTTTTAGAAATTCTATCCGCATTATGTTGATGTATTTTTTTAGAATCAGAGGTTTTTTCGCCTTACATGCAGCTTATTTGACAAAGGGCGATGTTAGTATATTATTTCCGGGCGATAGCGGATACGGAAAAACCACTATTTCTATAAATCTTACTAAGGCTGGTTTTATTTGCCGCGGAGATGATATATCGTTTTTATGCCGCTCAAATTCCAAGGTGAAAGTTTATCCGTTTCCAACCAGAATGCTGCGCAGGGATCACGAAAAAGGGACAGGGGTATGCGCAAGGCGTAAAGCTTGTTATAAAAAAGCTTCTGCTCCGAATTTTATTGTATTTCCTACGATAACGCATAAAAAGAAAAGTAAACTCATGCCTCTTTCTTCGAATGAAGCGATGATAAAGATAGTTGAAAATCTTATGTTCTCATCGCTTGAGCCGGTTAGAGATCATCATGTTGAAGCTATGGAGATTTTGAAAAAGCTGGCTAAGCAATGCCGCTCTTATTTGCTTCTTGGCGGAAAAGATATAATAAAGTCTCCTGCTAATTTATCTTTGATTTTAAAGAGGTTGATAAAACATAAATATGAAGATATGCATTATTAGCAAGTATCCTCCAATAGAAGGCGGGGTATCATCCGGAATATACTGGTTAGCCAGAGGATTGGGCGAATTAAATCATAAGGTGCACGTCGTTACTAACTGCATGGAGGTTGAAGGGGATTATCGCGAGGAAATCTTAGAAAATAAGCCTGGCCAATTTGAACCAAAGAACGTAAGGGTGCATAGCACAGCTTGCGATACGCCGTTTTTTATTCCTTCATACAATCCGTATATTCCAAAGTTAGTCAATATAGCTATTGAGGTCATAAGAAAATATGACATAGACCTTATTTATTCAGAATATCTTATGCCTTATGGAGTGGCTGGTTTGATGGCAAAATATATCACTAAAAAACCATTTATGGTTGCTCACGCTGGAAGCGATATAACCCGGTTATTTGATTCGCCGTCTTTAAAATCACTTTTTATAGAAATATTTAAAGGCGCTGATAAGATATCGACTACACAGCGACATAGCCGGAAAATTTTAAGGAGATGTAAAATAAGCCGGGATAAATTTATAATTGGATTGCGAAGATCTATAGACTTAAAAGCGTTTCATCCCGACGTTAAGCCATTCGATATGTCTTTATATTCAAGGAAAAACAAAAAAGAAAAAATGACTACATTTTTATATATAGGCAAAGTTTCAAAGCTTAAAAAATCATTTAATTTTGTAGATGCGTGCAGTAGCATAAAAAAAGAAAAATTCAGGCTGATATTTGTGGTGGGTAATAATGAAAGATCATTATTGCTGAAGAAGTATGTCCACTCAAAAGGATTAGGCGGGAAAGCCGTGTTTCTACCTTTTCAAGCTCCATGGAGAATGCCGGCTCTTATAAATTCAGCTACCTGCGTTGTTTCTCCAGAAACCTCTGAAGAGCCTTATCTTCCCAAAAACACGCATTATCCTAAGATTGCCAGGGAGGCAATGGCATGCGGCAGGTGTGTTATTATTGGGAAAGGCGTGGCTGAAAAAGGGGTATACCGCATGCTGCAGGATGGCGTAAATAGCTATATAGTCGATCCTGATAATACGAAGGAGTTTGCGCGAAGATTGCAGTCAATCGTAAAAAGCCCTGATATAGCGATAAAAATAGGCCAGAAGGCAAGGAAGTTTTCTGAAAAGACAGAGGATTTTGATGAAAGCATCCAGCAGTGGGTCATGGCTTGCAAGGCGCTTTTATTAGAGCATTCGCTCAAGTCAGAAGGCAGATCGCCATGAAAGATATTTTTCTTTTTGCAAGAGTTTCTTATCTATTTTTTATTCTGCCAGTCATAATACATATAAAACCTCTTCCTGAAATCCTTAAATCATGGACGCCTTGCAGGCCTCCTAAATTAAGAGAATGGAATATATCAAAGATAACAAAATATCTTGATTTATTTTTTAAGCTGCGAGCGCCATTTTTTAGCAGGCGAGGGACCTGTCTTAAAAGATCTTTGATTCTTTATAAATTTTTGAGGGAAAAAGGCATCGAAGTCAGGATTAATATAGGCGTAAAAGGCGACAGTGAAAAGATATATGGCCATGCCTGGCTTACGTTAGATGATAAACCATATCTTGCGCAGCTTCAGCCTCAGATGAACGAAGATTTTAAGGTATGTTTTATTTTTCCTCCTCGTAATATAATTATTTAAAAATTATGATATCAGTAATAATAGTAAATTATAATAGAAAAGATTTGTTGAAAGGCTGCATAGATTCTGTGATGACGCAGAGTTTTGGCGATAAAGAAGTAATAGTAGTAGATAATAGTTCTTTAGACGCTAGCAGTGGGATGGTTAATGCCATGTATCCTGAAGTTAAATTATTGCAAAATACAGAAAACTTGTTTTTTTGCAAGGCAAACAATCAAGGCATAAAAGAGGCGAAGGGGGATTTTATACTGTGCTTAAACAGCGATTGCGTGCTGGATAAGGATTATTTAAAAGAGGCGTTAAGTTCTTTTAACTTAGATAAAAGAATAGGCATGGTAAGCGGGAAGATTTTCAGGACGGATAAAAAGACAATAGATTCTACGGGATTATTTGTAGCCAGAAACAGAAAGCCATTAGAGAGAGGGTATGGGAAACTAGATAAAGGTCAGCACGAGAAACCAGAATATGTTTTTGGCGTAAGCGGCTCGTGCATGCTTATGAAAAAAGTTATGTTAGACGATATAAAAGATAAAAACGGGTATTTTGATGAAACCTTTGAGATATACTATGAAGACTTGGATTTATGCTGGAGGGCGCAGAAAAAGGGATGGAAGGCGTATTATAATCCTATGGCAACAGCGTATCATGAGAGAGGCGCGACGGCTGTTATTGAAAATAAAGATTGTTTTGGCCTACGGCCTCGCAATGACATCTTTAGAGGCATATCAGATGAATTAAAGAAAAAATATATAAGGAATAGATATAAATGCATGAAAAAAAATGATTCAATAGCTGGTTTTTTAATAAATTTACCGTTTATATTATTATACGAGATCAAGATGTATTGTTATATTATTGGAAATTTTTTCTTGACCAGGATAAAAAGGCATAGTATAATCTAAAATTGGAGGTTAAAAGTGATAATAAAGGAAAGAAAAAAAGAGGTAATAAAGAAGTTTGCTGAACACGAAAAAGATACTGGCTCTTGTAATGTGCAGATAGCAATACTTACAGAGAGGATCAATGGCCTTACAGATCATTTCAAGTCCCATAAGAAGGACTTTAATTCAAGGGTCGGGCTTTTACGTATGGTTGGCAATAGAAAAAGACTTCTGGATTATCTTAAAAAAGAAAACCCGGAAAAATACCGCGAACTTGCTGATAAGCTGAGTTTGAAAAAATAATGGAAGGCGGATTTAACGACCTGCTGTTAGTTTTTAGATTAGAAGGAAAAAGGTCTTTAAGTCCGCTTTTTTCATAAGAAAGGAATTATGATTCATAAAGTCGAAAGAAAAATAGGAAAAGAAACAATTATCATAGAAACAGGCAGCATGGCAAAACAGGCCAATGGGGCAGTGCGCGTGCAGTATGGAGGAACCATGGTCCTGGTTACAGCTGTTTGTTCAAATGAACTCAGGGAAGGCATTGATTTTTTCCCGCTTACTGTAGAATACCAGGAAAAAACATACGCAGCAGGCAGGATCCCTGGAGGATTTTTTAAGCGCGAAGGAAGGCCTACTGAAAAAGAGATTTTAACATCAAGGCTTATAGACAGGCCGATAAGGCCGCTCTTTCCAAAAGGCTTTGTAAATGATGTTCAGGTTGTTGCAATAGTGCTTTCAAGCGACGGCCAGAATGATTCTGATATACCTGCAATTATAGGCGCTTCCTGCGCATTGGCTATTTCAGATATACCTTTTACGGGGCCTATAGGAGCGGTAAGGATTGGATTAGTAGGCGGAGAGTTTGTAATTAATCCTACTTTTAAAGAGCTGGAGGAAAGTTCATTGAATCTAGTTTCAGCTGGGCTCAAAGACAAGATCATAATGCTGGAAGCAGGGGCAAATCAGATTTCAGAAGAAAAAATGCTTGAGGCAATAGAGTTAAGCCAGGAGTATATAAAAGTAAGCATAGAATTACAAGAAGAACTTAAGAAAAAATGCGGCAAGGAAAAGACTAAACCTGAATTGAAGCTTGTGTCTAGCGGGCTGCATGAAAAAGTAAGGAAGATTTCTATAGATGAGCTTAAAAAAATAAATGCTCTGCCTGCAAAAGAACAGAGAGAAGATGCTTTTAATATTTTAGCCAGGCAGATTATCGAGAAACTAACCCAGGAAGATGAAGGCTTGAGCGAATTTGATATAAAAAACGCGTTGTATGAAGTAGAAAAAACCGAGGTTAGAAAGTTTATTCTGGAGAAAAAAATAAGAATAGATACTAGAAAATATGAAGATATAAGGCCTATAAACTGCGAAGTAGGCCTTTTGCCAAGGACTCACGGTTCAGGCCTTTTTACAAGAGGCCAGACCCAGAGTTTATCAATCACCACACTTGGCACCAGCCAGGATGAGCAGAGGATGGATACGCTTGAGGGCGAGAAACTTAAAAGTTTCATGCTGCATTATAATTTTCCGCCTTTTAGCGTTGGAGAGACAAAGCCGATGAGAGGGCCTGGCAGGCGCGAGATTGGGCACGGCGCATTAGCAGAAAGGGCGCTCAAGGCAGTAATGCCTTCGAATGAAGAGTTTCCTTATACTGTAAGAGTTGTGTCAGAGATACTTGAGTCAAACGGTTCTAGCAGCATGGCAACTGTTTGCGCTAGCACTCTTTCCTTAATGGACGCAGGCGTCCCTATTACAAAGCCTGTTTCAGGCATAGCTATGGGCCTGATAAAGGAAGAGAATGAAGTAGCTATATTAACTGATATTGCGGGATTGGAAGACCATTACGGCGATATGGATCTCAAGGTAGCAGGTACTGATTCAGGCGTAACCGCGCTTCAGATGGACCTTAAGATAGATGGAATAGATATGAATTTAATCAGAAAGATAGTTAAGCAGGCGAATCCTGCAAGGGCATTTATCTTAAACAAAATAATAGAAACAATAAATGCGCCTAGAAAAGAATTATCAGAATATGCGCCAAGGATAACCACATTGATGATAGACAAGGAAAAAATAGGAGCTTTGATAGGCCCGGGAGGCAAAATTATAAAAAGGATAATTCAGGATACAGGCGCTACAATAGAAGTGGATGATGAAGGAAAAGTTTCTGTTGCTTCTGACAATGAAGAGGCTTCCAGAAAAGCGATTGATATAATAAAGGGTATTACAAGCGAGCCCGAAGTCGGCACGATTTATGAAGCTACTGTAAAAAAGATTATGAACTTTGGAGCGTTCTGCGAGATACTGCCTGGCAAGGAAGGCCTTGTGCATGTTTCTGAGCTTTCGGATAAGTTTGTTAAAAACGCGGAAGATGTTGTTAAGATTGGGGACAAGGTCAGAGTTAAGCTCATTAAGATAGACGAGATGGGCAGATTGAACCTGAGCATAAAACAGGCAAGCCAATAAACTAAACGCTAATGTTACAAAACGAGTATGACTTGTTTTGTAACATACGGGGTTATGGGGTTATTTCAGGCTATAATTTCAGGGATCGTGCAGGGCGTGGCAGAGTTTTTACCTATTTCAAGCTCAGGCCATTTGGTTATTTTGCATAAATTAATGGGCCTTAATGAGCCTGAAATTCTTTTCGATTTATTTTTGCATCTTGGAACCTTAGTAGCCGTATTTATAGTATTCGGCAGAGATATAATAGAAAGTGTAACTACTAAAAAAAGAATAGGCGCATTAATTTTAGCAAGCAGCTTAGTAACATTTGTTTTTGTTTTGTTCTTTATTAAAAACATAGAGGCTGCATTTAGTAATGTAAGAACAGTCGGTATTATGCTTATACTGACAGGCATATGGCTTATTGCTGCTAATTTCATAAGACTTGGAACAGAGGGTATGACAGTTTTTAAAGCAGGTTTGATTGGACTAGCTCAGGGTATAGCAGCTTTACCTGGCATATCCAGGAGCGGCGCCACGATTTCCACAGGGTTATTTTTAGGGCTTGATGGACAGACTGCTGCAAAATTCTCGTTTTTATTATCTATCCCGGCAATACTAGGGGCGTTCTTATTTAAAATCAAGGAAACAGGGTTTAATCTTACAGGCGTAAATATAAATTATTTTATCGGACTTTTTATATCTTGTATTGTAGGGGTTGTATCATTAAAAGTATTATTAAAAGTGCTTTATAGAAATAAGTTTCATTGGTTTGGGATATATTGTATTCTGCTGGGAATAGCGGTTGTTTTAATTTTAAAACCATAGAATGAGCAAGGATAACAAAGACCTTATAGTTTCCATTGGATTGTTTGTTCTGGCGCTGTTGCTTTTGGCTGGAATGATTTCATACTCGCTTTATGATATCGGATTTGAAACATCCACTCCTAATATCCATATCCGTAATTATATAGGAATAATAGGCGCATATACTGCGTGGGCAATATTCAAACTAATAGGATATGCAGGATTTTTTATACCGTTTCTTTTTATAGTATGGGGCATAGGGATTTTAGCTGAAAGGCTGACAGGAAGGCTTTTATACAGAATTCTTGGCATTTTATTTTTATTCTCCGCAAGTTCTGCATTTTTCAGTTTAACAGCTAGGCCTGATTCAGTTTTGATGGTGGCTAGAGGAGGGCTTTTAGGATTTTTATTGACTGACAGGTTTCTCCTGGATTATCTTGGGGCTATTGGCGGATATATAGTGACGATAAGTTTAACTATATTGGCGCTTCTAGTTGCTACAGAATTTTTAATAGTGCCTGTAGTTTCTATTTTATTCATGAAAATATGGGCTGTAGCGGATAAAATAGGTAAGCGAAAAAGAGAAAAAGGAGCTGTTAGGGATGCAAAAATTGAAAAGCCTGCTAGTGGGCCGAGATTAAGGCCTGCGGTAAGGGTGGAGAAGAAAGTAAGCAGTGGAAACAAAGAAGAAGTAGAAGAAAAAGAAGTTAAAGCTGAAGAAAGGCCAAGGATAAATATAATGTCAAAGCCTGTAGCCAGGCCAAAACCCGCGCTTGTAAAAGCGGCAAAGGTTGAGCCGAGAGTTGTGGGCGGCTACAAGCTTCCAGGTCTTGAGTTATTGGATTCACCTACTCACGAGCTTGGAAATATTTTTGGGGAGAATCTTGAGGAAAGCGCAAGAATACTTGAGGATACGCTAAGGGATTTCGGTATAGAGTCAAAGGTTTTGGATATAAGCAAAGGACCTGTTATTACAAGATATGAATTACAGCCTGCGCCTGGTGTAAAGGTAAACAGGATCACAAGTCTTAGTGATGACATAGCCCTTACTATGAAGGCGACTACTGTAAGGATAGTAGCTCCTATACCTGGAAAATCCTGCGTCGGCATAGAAGTGCCTAATCTAGATACGTCTATGGTTTTCTTAAGGGAAATACTGGAATCCAGCGAGTTTCAGAAGATGGCAGCTTCTTCAAAACTGGCCATGGCCCTTGGCAAAGATATATCAGGCAAATCAGTGGTTACGGATCTGGGAGATATGCCTCATCTTTTAATAGCAGGCACTACTGGTTCTGGAAAGACTGTTTGCGTAAATTCCCTGATAATGAGCATGGTTTATAATGCTACGCCTGAAGAATTGAAATTTTTAATGGTTGACCCAAAGATGGTAGAGCTTGCAATATACAATGGCCTGCCTCATCTATTGTGCCCTGTTGTGACTGATGCAAAAAAGGCCTCAGGCGCGCTTAGCTGGGTTGTGAGCGAAATGGAAGCAAGATATAAAATGCTCGCAAAGATAGCCGTGAGAAACATAACAGCGTTTAACCAGAAATCAGAAGAGAAATTACCTTATATAGTTGTTATAATAGACGAATTAGCAGACCTTATGATGGTTGCCCAGGAAGATATTGAAAATGCTATCACGCGTCTTGCGCAGCTTTCAAGGGCAGTTGGCATTCATATGATACTCGCCACCCAGAGGCCATCTGTAGATGTTGTGACAGGTGTAATAAAGGCAAATTTTCCCGCTAGGATCTCATTTAAGGTTGCATCAAAGGTTGATTCCAGGACAGTACTTGATATGAACGGCGCTGATAAACTGTTAGGAAAAGGAGATATGCTGTTTTTGGAGCCTGGAAGGCCAAAACCGATAAGAGCTCAAGGCACATATCTTACAGACTCTGAAATAGAAAAGGTTGTGAATTTTATAAAGTCCCAGCAGGAACCTGTGTATGACAACGAGATACTTGAACAGCAAAAAAAGAGCGTATCAGCCAGGGGCGGGTTTGAAAAGGATGAATTTTTTGATGAGGCAGTGAAAATGGTGCTGGAAACAGGCCAGGCGTCTGTTTCAATGCTTCAGAGGAGACTAAGGCTTGGTTATACAAGGGCTGCCAGGATTGTGGATGCTATGGAAGAAGAGGGCATAATAGGCCCCTTTAGAGGCAGTAAGCCCAGGGAGATATTGATAGAGGAATATCAGGCAAAAGAGGAAAATACCAAGGAAGAAGTTAGCGGGGACCAGGGTTTAGCCACTCCTTAGCCAATTTTTTAGATTGTTTTTGCAATCTGAAAAATTCAAAGGCGACTATGCATCTGCCAGAGTCATTAGGTAAAATATTAAAAAGAACAAGGGAATCCAAGCATCTTTCCATAGAAGAAGTATCCGAGAGAAGCCGCATACCTAAGCATATAATTTCTACCCTGGAAGAAGACAGGCTGAATGAAATAAGGTCAGTTTTTTATGCAAAGAGCTTTGTAAAAACATACGCTGTTTTTTTAGGGGCATTGGATGAGCCTGGTATAAAAGAATATCTTGCTAAATCCGGCCAGCCGCCAACGATTTTAAAGCCAGTAGCCGTGCCTATTTCTGGAACCGCACAACAAAAATCTTTGCCTGCAAAAGAAATGCCGCAGTTAGGTTTTTCATGCATAATTAAATATAAGAACCAGATAATAGCTATAATTATAGGAGTATTTGTATTCTGGGTGTTATCGTCAGCTATTAGCCATGTTACTAAATTTATTAAAAATATATCTGTAAAGAAGCAAAATAAGATAGTTAAAAGCGCGCGCAAGGGTACGGAGCAAGCAACCCACCAACTCTCTGAACGAAAACCTTTAAAAGAGAAAAAAGAAGAAGCTGCAGCTGTAAAAACAGATGAAATTGAGATAGAAGTTTCTACTTCGGATAATACATGGCTCCGGATAATAGGCGACGGAGTGCTTATGTTTACGGGGACATTTAGAAAAGGTAGTTCGGATACGTGGAAGGCAAAAAAAGAAATAAAATTGGAAGCAGGCAATTCCGGAGTTATTAAGATAAGTGTAAACGGAAAACCCGCAAGTTTTTCCGGGAAAAAAGGCGAAAAAAAAGAAATTATAATTACGAAAGATGGAATAAAGAATTAAAGGCCTTTGCGACAAAATTGTAGGGCACACTTTAGTGTGCCAAGAGTTACGGGGAGATGCCCCGTTTTTTTATGGCAAAAACAGTCAGCATAATAAGTTTAGGCTGCCCGAGAAATCTTGTGGATTCAGAAAAGCTGGTAACCGAATTTATTAAAAAGGGTTACAGATTTCAGGAGGATATATTAAATTCTGATACTGTGATTGTGAACACATGCGCTTTTATAGAGGATGCTAAGAAAGAATCAGTAGACAATATACTTAGGGCGATAGACGCTAAAAAGGACGGAAATATAAAAAAGATTATAGTGGCTGGATGCCTTTCAGAAAGATATAGAAAAGAATTAGCCGGAGAATTAAAAGAAGTGGATGAATTTAGAGGTGTTTTGGATTTCAGGAAGCCTCAAAACCAGATCCTGAAACTTACTCCGCCGCATTATGCCTATATCAAGATTTCAGAAGGCTGCGCTAACAGGTGCACATATTGTGTTATACCTCGCTTGAAGGGAAATTATAAAAGCAGGCCCATTGGTTCCATAAAGAAAGAAGCAGTTAGGCTGGTAAAAAATGGAGCAAAAGAAATTATCTTAATAGGCCAGGATACTTCTTTATATGGCATAGATTTGTATGGAAAAAAGAGGTTGGGAGATTTATTAAAAGAGTTAGCTAAGATTTCAAAAGATGTATGGGTGAGACTATTGTACTTACACCCGGCGAATTTAGATAAAGAAGTCATTGAGGTTATAAGGGATAATGAAAATATATGCAGGTATATAGATTTGCCGCTGGAACATATTAATGATAGAATATTAAAGCAGATGGCTAGGCCGACAAATAAAAGGGAAATAATAGCTCTTATAGAGTATATAAGAAAAGAGATCCCAGATGCTGTTATTCGAACTTCATTTATAGTTGGTTTTCCAGGAGAAAAAGACAAGGAATTCAAGGAACTCGTATCTTTTATAAAAGAAATGAAATTTGAAAAGCTGGGTATTTTCAAATATTCGAGAGAGGAAGGCACCCCAGCTTATGAACATAAAAATCAGATTTCAGAAAAAGAGAAACAAAGAAGATTTGACTGCATAATGTCAGCGCAGCAAGGGATATCAAGAAAGATAAATGAAAGATTTAAAGGCAGGGCATTAAAGATGCTAGTGGAAGAAAAAGGCAAGGGTTATTATATAGCCAGGACAGAATATGACGCCCCTGATATAGACGGGCTGGTGTATGTTAAAGGCAAAAATCTAAAGATAGGGAATTTTTATAACGTTAAAATACAAGATACGCATGAATATGATTTAGCAGGCAGCTATGAATATAGCAAATAAGCTTACGATTTCTAGAATAATTTTGGCTGGCATTTTTATATGGTTTCTTTTTATAAAAGGCCCGAGCGCAAAGTTTATAGCAATGGCTATTTTTCTGGCCGCCTGCGCCACTGATTATTACGACGGTTATATGGCCAGGAAAACAGGCGACATCACTGCTTTTGGCAAATTAATGGATCCTATTGCGGATAAGATACTTATTTTGGGAGCGTTCCTGGCTTTTGTAGAGATGGAGATAATACCCGCGTGGATGGTGATGGTTATCATAGCAAGGGAGCTGGTGATTACAGGCATAAGGATTCTCGCGCTTTCGCAAAAAAAGGTTCTTAGCGCAGAGATGGGAGGAAAACATAAAACAGTTTCCCAGATGGTGGCTGTTGTCTCGATACTTATATTTTTAATAATCAGGGATCTAGGGTTCAGTTTCAGGTATATGGAAGATTTTAAAATAGCCGTGTATTTACTGATGCTTATAACAGTGGGCATGACTTTGACTTCAGGTATTTCTTATATGGCCAGAAACAAAGACATTTTTATGGGTGATAAATGAAAGACCGTTTATGTAGAATGATAGCAAGTGTTTTTTATATAGGCTATTTGCCTGTTGCGCCTGGCACACTCGGGAGTCTTGCGTCACTTGTTTTATATTATTTTATATGCCATGACGCATTAATAATGGCCGCGGTTATTTTAATAGTAATTATACTTGGGTTTATGACAGCTGGCAGGGTAGAGAAAGTTTTTGGAGAAAAAGACCCTGGGGAGATAGTAATCGATGAATTTGCTGGCATGCTTATAAGCTTATATCGCTTGCCCCCTACTATGGGCTATGTGGTTACAGGATTTTTACTATTCAGATTTTTTGATATAGTAAAGCCAAAACCTATCCAGAGCCTTGAAAAATTAAAAGGCAGTCTAGGGATCATGTCAGATGATATTATAGCAGGCGTATATGCCAATATAGCTCTTCAGATTATATATATATTTAATCTGTTATGCCATTAAATGTTCTGTAGGTATTTTTGTAAGATAATAGAATAGATAGCGCCTTTTGGATTAAGGCCGCTCTGGAAAAGCGTAAGTTTATCGATTTGTACATCATTCACTAAGTAAAAAGCTGTTTCCTTAAGCAGTTTTGTGATGTTTGGCATATTTTTATCCGACCTGACTCTGCCTAGCGTGAGATGGGGCTTGAATTCGCGGCTCTCCCGCTCAAAACCTAATTTTTCTAAAGCAATTTCTATTTTCTCATTAAGCGTTTTTAAAGATTCTGCGCCTTTATCAATGCCGAGCCATATGACGGCCGGATGATTCAGGCTTGGGAAAGCGCCTATTTTGGAAAATGCGATTTTAAAAGAATTAAAATTATCTGAGATATTGGATATTGCCTCAGAAATTCCCAGAACCTTATCTTTGTCTATATTCCCAAGGAACTTTAATGTGAGATGCATCTGGCCGTCGGTTATCCATTTAATATCAGCATTGGATTTTTTGAGGATGGAAACAAGCTCGGATATTTTTTGCCAGGTTTGATTATCAATTTCAACTGCTATGAAAGCGCGGATGGTAGCCATAATCTGAGCATGTTTAAGGCAGCTTGGGTGGATTTGTATTTTATGAGATTCCGGGTACCTATAAAGCGAAATTCTTTACAGATAGTTTTTGCTTTGGTTGATAGAGCTATATAGACAAGTCCTGTTGGTTTTTTGTTTGTCGCGCCTCCAGGCCCTGCAATA
>Ga0209211_10000251_pt1 | contig 119974 bp, 105 predicted proteins | sample RifGroA2_FD_183992 | JGI IMG/M metagenome (GOLD analysis project Ga0209211, IMG submission 183992) | Groundwater microbial communities from Rifle, Colorado, USA - Groundwater A2 (SPAdes) (version 2) | ecosystem: Environmental > Aquatic > Deep subsurface > Groundwater | place: Rifle, Colorado...
CGCGCCCGCCAGCCACTGGTCGAACGATGCGCCGGGGTAGGAGGCTGTCACAGCGTGAGGATGGTGCAACCCGTGGTCTTGCGTGCTTCCAGGTCGCGGTGCGCCTGCTGCACGTCGGCCAGCGGGTAGCGCTGGTCGATGTGGATCTTCACCCGCCCACTGGCCACCACGGCAAACAGGTCGTCGGCCATGGCCTGCGTGCTTTCGCGCGTGGCGATGTGGGTGAACAGCGTCTGGCGCGTGACGTAGAGCGAGCCCTTGGCGCCCAGCGAACCCGGCGCAAACGGTGCCACGGGGCCCGAGGCGTTGCCGAAGCTGGCCATCAGGCCAAAGGGACGCAGGCATTCGAGTGACTTGTCCCAGGTGTCCTTGCCCACCGAGTCGTACACCACCTTCACGCCCTTGCCGCCGGTGATCTCTTTGACCCGGGCTGCGAAATCTTCTTTTTGATAGTTGATGGCATGCGCCGCGCCGTTGGCCAGGGCCAGCTGGCACTTGGCATCGGTGCCTGCCGTGCCGATGAGCTGCAGGCCCAGCGCCTTGGCCCACTGGCTGGCGATCAGGCCTACCCCACCCGCAGCGGCGTGGAACAGCACATGGTCGCCGGGCTGCAGGCCTTCCACGGGCAGCGTCTTCTTGAGCAGGTACTGCGCCGTCAGGCCCTTGAGCATCATGGCCGCGCCCGTCTCAAAGCTGATGGCATCGGGCAGCTTGCACACACACTTGGCGGGCATCACCCGCACTTCGCAATAAGCGCCGGGGGGCTGGCTGGCGTAGGCAGCGCGGTCGCCCACCTTCAGGTGCGCAACGCCCTCGCCCACGGCTTCGACCACGCCCGCGCCTTCCATGCCGATGGTGGCGGGCATGTTCAGGGGGTACAACCCCGTGCGGTGGTACACGTCGATGAAGTTCAGGCCGATGGCGTGGTGGCGGATGCGGATCTCGCCGGGGCCGGGCTCGCCCACGGTGACGTCAACGATGTGAAGTTCTTCGGGACCACCGTGCTGGCGGATCTGGACGGCAAGGCTCATGGCAAAACGCTCCTGGATAACGGGTGTTGAACGGGTCCCCAACGGGCATGGATAGGGCCTGTAACGGGCGAGACAAACGGCGGCCATCCTGCCATGAATCTGAAAGCCTTGTCCTGCCCTGCACCGTTACAGTGCAGCCCATGACTCAAAGACTCACGCCCGGTACGGCGGCGCTGCTGGTGATACCGCCGCTGCTGTGGGCTGGCAACGCCGTCACAGGCCGGCTGGTGCACGACCTGATCCCGCCCATCACGCTCAATTTCATCCGCTGGGTGCTGGCTTTCTTCATCCTGCTGCCGCTCGCGTACAACGTGCTGCGCAAGGACAGCCCGCTGTGGCCCCACTGGCGCCGCTATGCACTGCTGGGGCTGCTCGGCATTGGCCTGTACAACGCGCTGCAGTACATGGCGCTGCAGACTTCCACGCCCATCAACGTGACGCTGGTGGGCTCCAGCATGCCGGTGTGGATGCTGGCCGTGGGGGCGCTGTTCTTTGGCGCGACGGTCACGCGGCGGCAACTGCTGGGCGCGCTGCTGTCGATGTGTGGCGTGCTGCTGGTGCTCAGCCGGGGCGAGTGGTCGCAGCTGCTGGCTTTTCGCCTCGTGCCAGGCGATGTGTTCATGCTGCTGGCCACCATCTCGTGGGCGTTCTACAGCTGGCTGCTGTCGCGCACCAGCGAGCCCGCCCGCATCCGGGGCGACTGGGCCGCTTTTTTGATGGCGCAGATGGTGTTTGGCCTGGCATGGTCGGGCAGCTTCGCGGGCGTGGAATGGACGATGGGCCACACCCACATCGCATGGGGCTGGCCGCTGATCGCAGCGCTGGCTTTCATCGCCGTGGGCCCCGCCGTGCTGGCCTATCGCTGCTGGGGCGTGGGGGTGGAGCGCGCCGGGCCTGCAGTGGCGGGCTTCTTCGTGAACCTCACCCCGCTGTTTGCGGGCATCCTGTCGGCCGCCTTTTTGGGGGAAACCCCACAGCTTTTCCACGGTGTGGCATTCGCACTGATCGTGGGCGGGATCGTGGTGTCGTCGCGGCGATAGCGACAGGCGGGGTCAACCTGCTGCGCCTTCGGCCGAGGCTTGTGTTGCGGCCTGCTGCAACAAGACTTCGAGCTCCGATACCGGCCCGGGCATGCCCAGCAAATAGCCCTGAAAGAGCTGGCAGCCATAGTCTGCCAGCAGGGCTTTCTGCTGTGCGGTTTCCACACCTTCGGCAATCACATCCAGCTCCAGGTTGCGCGCCATGCCGATGATGGTCTGCACGATCACGTCGTCGGTGTGCCGCACACCCAGGTTGCGCACAAAGGACTGGTCGATCTTGAGCTGGTCCAGCGGCAGCCGCGTGAGGTAGGCCAGCGACGAGTAGCCCGTGCCGAAGTCGTCCACCGAAAAGCGCACACCCTTGGTCTTGAGCAGGCCCATCTTGGCAATGGTGTCGTCCACGTTGTCCAGCACCAGCGACTCGGTCAGCTCCAGCTTGAGCAGGTGGGGCCGCGCGCCGGTCTCGCGCAGCACCTCGACCACGCGGGCCACGAAGTCGCGCTGGCGGAACTGCCGGGCGCTCACGTTGACCGACAGCGGCACATGCCGGTAGCGGGCATCGTTCTCCCACGCCGCCAGCTGCTCGCACGCGGTGCGCAGCACCCAGTGGCCCATGGGCACGATGAGTTCGCTTTCTTCTGCCACGCCGATGAAGGCGCTCGGCGCAATAAGGCCGCGCTCGGGATGGATCCAGCGGATCAGCGCCTCGGCGCCCACGATGCGCCCGTCCAGATGGAACTGGGGCTGGTAGTGCAGCGCGAACTGCCGCGCGGCCAGCGCGGCCTGCAGATCCCCCTCCAGCTGCGCGCGCACGCTGATGGCAATCTGCATCTGCGGATCGAAAAAACACAGCGCATTGCGGCCCTGCGACTTGACCTGGTACATGGCGATGTCGGCCTGTTTGAGCAGATCGACCGAGGGCTGCAGCGCCCCGCCCATGAGCGTGGCCCCGATGCTGGGCGTGCTGTGGTGGCTGAGCCCGGCCAGCGAGTACGGCATGTTGAGCGTGCGTAGGATCTTTTCGCCCACGCGGCGCGCATAGGCAGCCGCCTCTTCGCTGTGCAGCGACAGCTCGTGCAGCATGACCACGAACTCGTCTCCCCCCAGGCGCGCCACGGTGTCCTCGCGGCGCACGCAGGTCTTCAGGCGCTCTGCCACCTGGCGCAGCAGCATGTCGCCCACCTCATGGCCCATGGTGTCGTTCAGCGTCTTGAAGTGGTCCAGATCCAGGAACAGCAAGGCCCCGTACTGCCCGCTGCGCACACTGGCCGCAATCACCTGCTGCATGCGGTCCATCAGCAGCCGGCGGTTGGGCAGATTGGTCAGAGGGTCGTAGAAGGCCAGGCTCTCAATCTCAGCGCTGGCGCGGCGCAGGGCCGTCACGTCGTGGTAGGTGATGACCAGCCCGCCTTCGGGCGTGGGCCGTTCGGTGATCTGGATCGTGCGGCCATTGGGCAGCACCTGCTCATGGGGCTCATGGTGCTGGTTCTGCTTGAGCAGCCGCAGCTCCACCCAGCGCATGCGTTCTTCCTCGCTGGCGCGCGGCAGATGGTGCCGGGCGGTTTCTTCCATCACGCGCCGAAACGGCACCATGGGCGCCATCACGGCGCGCAGCCAGGGGAAAATTTCCTCAAACCGGCTGTTCCATTGCACCACGCGCTGCTCGCCATCGAGCAGAACAAAACCACTCACCATCGACTCCAGTGCCTGGTCGAGGGTGGCCTTGGACTGCGCAATGGCAAGCCGCGCCTGGGACATGCGGTCCAGGTAGCGCAGCGCCAGGTTGCCCGCTGCCACGATCATGGCCACAAACAACAGCCCCGTCAGTGCAATGGCGTTGCGCTGGTCGCGCCAGCCTGCCAGCGCATCGCGCAGCGGAATGCTCGCCGAGATGCGCAGGTCCTGGTACAGGATGGGTCGGTAGACCACCAGCGCCGGCTCGCCACTCAAGCGGGCGGGGGCCTTCCACGCCTGTCCCAGGGCGGCCACCTCCTGCAGTGGCGGGGACAGCACGGGCGTGATCGCCTCTTCGCGGTTGGGCGCACTCAGCAGCAGCAGCCCTCCGGCACGCTCCAGCGTCACTTGCAGGCCTGTGATGTCCACACCCTGGACCAGCACCGAGCTGAGCGCCCCCACCGGCAATTCGGCAATGGCCACCACAAGGGAACTGTCGGCCATGCGCAGGTGGCGCGCAAAATACAGCACGCGCTCGGCGGTGGCAAAGCTCACCACCGGCGGGCTGATCATCAGGGTGGAAACGGGCTGTTCCAGCACAGACGCCAGAAAACCAGGAGGCAGCTGCAGCGGCAGCGCGCTGCCAGCCGCATCGGAAGAGGCGATGGTCTTGCCGTTCGCGTCCAGCAGCGCCACATAGCGCACCATCAGGTTCTGCCGGGCGGAGCTGCGCAGGCGCTGGCTTGCAAGATCAGGGTCCACCCATTCGCTCATCGAACCCGACAGGCCCAGCAGTTCGTCCATGCTGGCCAGCAGCACGTCCACCGCCAGCAGGGAACGATTGAGCGCCGCTTCGGCACCCGCCACAAAACGGGTGGCCTGGGCTTCGTAATCGTCCAGCGCCACCTTGCGGGCGTTCCATACCAGCGCGGCAGACACCATCACCACCGCCGCAATGAACACCGCCGCCCCGGCCCATACAAAGGCCCTGATGCGCAGTGGGGTCGTGGTATCCCTCATTTCGCCGGGGCCGCAGCCAGGCCACGGACGGGACCGATCGTCTGGTTCCACACCTGGGCGCAACGCGGCCCGCAGCGCTGCACCCAGCGCGGCAGCACGGTGGAGGCAAGGATCTCCTGGCGGCTGCGTTCGTCCTGCGCAGACACTGGCACCACCACCATGCTGCCCTTGCGTCCCCCCACACAGGCGGGGATGCCACGGTTGCAGGCCATGCCGTCGGAGGTTTCGCGCTCGGACTCCTCCCAGATGGCGGCCTCCAGCCGGGGCAGCTCGCGCCGCAGCAGGGCCCGCAGATCGGGCGGCAGTGCCTCCCAGGCGGCCTTGTTGGCACTGAACACCGCCAGCCCCCAGGTCACCGGCAGCGCATGCACATGGGAGGTCATGGTATGCAGCCCCAGCGTGTTGCCCGACATGGTGCCGGTGATGGCGCACTCGGTATTGCCCGCCGTAAGGCTGGGCACGATCTGCGCGAAGCCGGTCAACACCGGGATGCCGCCGAGCGCCCCGACAAAATCCGCCTGGGTGGATGACGACACGCGCGTGCGGCGCCCGGCCAGATCGGCCAGCCCGCGCAGGGGCTTCCTGCAAAACACCACCTGGGCCGGATACACATATACCGCCAGCGCCTCCACGCCGTGCTGGTCACGCAGGCTCTTCTCGAGGTAAGGGCGAAACGCCGCCAGCGTGGTTTTGAGCGTGGCAATGTCGGGGTTCAGCCCCGCCAGGTCGGGTGCGGTGTACTCCGGGTACTGGGCCGTGAACGAGCTCATGAGCGTGGTGCCAAAAGGCACCACACCCAGCTGCAGCAGGCGCAGCATTTCGGTACCAGGCACACCGGCGCGGTCAAAGGGCACGATTTCAGCGTCGAACCGGCCGCCGCTCAAGCGGAGCAGCTCCTTGCTCCAGAAGGGCTCTTCCTGCCGGATGTACTGGTTGATACCTGCCAGGCCACCCACGATGCGCAGCTTGTAGGGCGCAGTGGCCGCTGCCGGAGTGGCCGCAGGCTGGCCCACAGCCTGTGGCAAACAACCCAGCGCGGCCCATGCCACGCACAGTGCAGCGATGCGGTGCAGGAGGCGGGAAGTCACAGCGGGTGTGGGCTGCATGGCAACTTCTGGCTCGTCAACCGGGGGGCAGTGGACGGCCACCGCCGCGCACCCTTCATGCCCAGGGCCATGCCAGCGCCCCAGCGGCATCCATGGATCGCATAGAGGTCTGGAAGGCCGCCCTGGGGAGGGATGCGCGGTGTCATGTTCCGGTACTTTCGGGTTGGAATGCTGGGGCACCATTCTTCACCAAGTTTTCCCCCTCGGCGGGCAAAGCTGTCTGCAAAACGCCACGCCCTGCCGCCAGGGAATCTCCTTCGCCCGCCAGTGACCACAGACGACGGGTTGACCTTCTGTCTCAACCCGGGTCAGAAGGTCCCAGGATAAGCGCCGCCGTCCGCCAGCACGTTCTGCCCGGTCATATAACCCGCCTGCTGGCTGCACAGGAAAGCGCAGATGGCACCAAACTCCTGCGCCGTGCCATACCGCCCTGCCGGAATCTGGGCCTGCTGTTGCGCGCGAACATCGTCCACGCTCTTGCCTGCCTTACCGGCAGCAGCGGTCACGGTGGCGGCCAGTCGGTCGGTGTCGAACTTGCCGGGCAAGAGGTTGTTGATGGTGACGCCTCGTGCAGCGATCTTGCTGCGCGAGACCCCCGCCACAAAGCCCGTGAGCCCGCTGCGCGCGCCGTTGGACAGGCCCAGGATGTCGATGGGCGCCTTCACCGCGCTGGAGGTGATGTTGACGATGCGGCCAAAGCCTCGCGCAGCCATGCCGTCCACTGTGGCCTTGATCAGTTCGATGGGGGTGAGCATGTTGGCGTCCACGGCCTTGATCCATGCATCGCGATCCCAGTCGCGGAAGTCGCCCGTGGGCGGGCCGCCGGCATTTGTCACCACGATGTCAAAGTCACGGCCCGGGCCACCTGTCACGGAGAACACGGCGGCACGGCCCTCGGCGGTGGTGATGTCAGCAGCTACCGCCAGCACCGTCGGTTTGGAGCTTTTTTGGCCGCCAGCGCTTTCCTGCATTGCACCTTCAGCTACCAATTGTGTAGCAGCCTGCTCCAGCGCCTGGGCATTGCGGGCGTTGATGACCACATTGACGCCCTCACGCACCAGGGCCAGCGCACAGCCATAGCCCAAACCCTTGCTCGCGCCACACACCAGCGCCCATTTGCCTGCGATACCCAAATCCATAACAATCTCCGGTTCTGCTGCAAGCCGCAGCATTCACAGATCATCATAAGTGGAGAGCTGCAACATGAATTGGCTGCACCGCGGAGCCCTGGCCACCTGGCTGGCATGGGCCGCATTGGCACCACTGGCAGGTAGCGTGCATGCGCAGGAGGCGGCCGTGGTCAAGCGTGCCACCCAGTTGCGCGACACCCCCGCCGACAGCGGTGCGAGCGTGGCCCCGCTGGAGGCCAACACTGTGGTCACGCGCAGCAACGAGCGCAAGGGCCCCTGGACCAAGGTGAGCACACAGCAGGGCGCCACCGGCTGGGTGCACATGTTCGACCTGGGACCGCAGTCGGGGTCGGCCACGCCCACCAACAATGCCGCCACCAGCGGCCTGCGAGGCCTGGGCGGGCTGTTTGGCGGCAACAGCGGCTCCACCACTACGGCCACGTCCACGGTGGGCATTCGTGGCCTGGATGCTGAAGACATCGCCAATGCGCAGCCCAATCCTGCTGCCGTCGGCCGGGCAGAAAGCCTGCGGGTGAATGCCGACCAGGCGCGCCAGTTCGCCAGCTCGGCGTCCCTGCAATCCCGGGATGTGCCCGCCCTGGCGCAGCCAGCACTGCCCACATCCAGTCGGGGCTCCGGCAGCGGGTCCAGCAACCCCTCCGACCCCAACTACAGCCCTAACTGAGGAAATGGCCATGAACCGGAATTCCACCTGGAAACGCCGCGCGCAGACGGCAGCCTTGTGCGCGCTGCTCGCCGCAGCGCCCCTGGCCGCCCACAGCCAGAACGTGATGAACATCCTCAACTCCCTGGGGGGCGGGCTGGGCTCGGCCATCACGGGGGGCAAAGCCGCTCCGGCGGCGCAGGGTGACGATCTGATCAGCCTGCTCACGCAGTCGATGGAGAACATCGACGAGGCCAAGGAAATCGAAATTGGCCGCCAGCTGGCCGCCCTGCTGCTGGGCGCCAAGCCCGCCCACCCGGACATGGCACTGCAGCGCTATGTGAACCGCCTGGGCCGGTGGGTGAGCCTGCAGTCGTCGCGCCCTGGCCTGCCGTGGACCTTTGTGGTGCTGGATGACGCGGGCTACAACGCCTTTGCCGCGCCGGGCGGCTATGTGTTCGTGACCAAGGGGCTCATTGACCGCTGCGCCGACGAGTCCGAGCTGGCGGGCATCCTGGCGCACGAGATCACGCACGTGACCTCCAAACACCACCTCCAGGCCATCCGGCAAAGCGCCATGGCGGGGGTCGGCACGCAACTGCTGGCTTCGCAGATCCGCACCAGCAACATCGCCGGGCAGCTCGTCAAGGACCAGCTGCTGTCGCTGTTCCGCACCGTCTACACCAAGGGGCTGAGCCAGTCCGACGAATTCGAGGCGGACCGCACCGGGGTGTCGCTGGCGGCCAAAGCGGGTTTTGACCCCTACGGTCTGGTCTCGGTGCTGCAGCAGCTGCGCACCGTCACGCCGGACAACCCCATGTTCACGCTGACGATGTCCACCCATCCCGCCGCACAGGCCCGTCTGGATTACCTGGAGCAATCCATGGGCCGCCAGCTCGATGGGCTGGGCGGGTCGCGCGCGTCGATTGCACAGCGCCTGGGCGGCAGTGCGCCTGCCAGTGCTCCGGCACCCTCTGCCCGGCCTGCAGCGGCAAAGAAGGCGGGATAAGTCACCCCCAAGGAGAGCGCGCACCCGCTCTCTGCTGCCAGGTCAGGGCGCTTGGCGGCGCGCCAATTGGGTGAACACAAAAATACCCGTGATCACCAGTGCCGTGCCCGCAGCCACCCACACCGTGAACGGCTCACCCAGAATCCAGACCCCCATGAGGATGGTGGACAGCGGCCCCACCATGCCGGTCTGCGCGGTCATTCCAGCGCCCACGCGCTCAATGGCCATCATCACCATGAGCACGGGCGCAGCCGTGCAGAGCGTGGCGTTGAGCACGGACAGCCAGATCACCTCGGGCGCCACCACGGCAGCACTGAAGGGCCGCAGCACCACAAACTGCAGCAGGCACAGCAGGCACGCCACGGTGGTGGCCAGTCCCACCAGCCGCAGCGAACCCAGGCGCCGCACCATCTCGCCGCTGTAGACCAGATAGATGGCATAGCTCACCGCACTCAGGAACACCAGCAGGGTGCCCCAGGCTGCGTTGGTGCCCTGCAGGTTGGCTTCGTGGCCGAACACCAGCACCACGCCGCAGTAGCTGATCAGCATGCCCACCGCCTGCCCCCAGGTGATGCTGCGCCGGTACAGCACCCAGCCCAGCATCACCACCAGCGTGGGGTTGAGATACAGGATCAGGCGCTCCAGGCTGGCACTGATGTAGGCCAGCCCTGCAAAGTCCAGAAAGCTCGCCAGGTAGTAGCCCGTGAGCCCCAGGCCCAGCACGCCCAGCCAGTCCTTGCGGGTCAGGGGGGGCTTGCCCCGGCTGGCCCACCAAGCCATCACGGCAAAGATGGGCAGCGCAAACAGCATGCGGTACATGATGAGCGTGACCGCATCAACACCATGGCGGTACGCCAGCTTGACGATGATGGCCTTGCCGCTGAAGGCGATGGAGCCCAGCAGGGCCAGGGTGAGACCGGTTGCTGCGTTTTTTGTAGCTGCTTGCGCTTGTTCAGATTGCGGTGGAGCCACTTTTTTCTATATTCAGTTATTCATTGCGCTGCGCGACAGCACAGCCCTTGAAACTGGCACGTCCTGACGCGAGGTGGCCGCGGAACTGGCTTTGCCAGGCAGGCCGCTGGCCGCGTCCCCCTCCCGTAGCGCGCAGCGCGTAGAGAGAGGGGGAAGGCGCGAAGCGACTCAGGGGGTGTTCCATCAATACCCCGCCACCTGGCCGTCGCGACGCGGATCGCTGGCGGCCACATAGCCCTGCACCTTGGGATCGCCCATGCGCCAGATGAACTGGCCTGCGCCGAAGTCCTGGTAGGAATCCTGGATCACCTCCATGCGGTGCCCCAGGCCCATCAGGCCCTGCACCGTCGCGGCGGGCATGGCGGCCTCGACGTTGATCGACAGCCCTTCATTGAAGCGCCAGCGTGGTGCGTCGCAAGCCACCTGCGGGTTCTGGCCGTAGTCCAGCATGCGCACCAGCGTTTGCATGTGGCCCTGTGGCTGCATGTTGGCGCCCATCACGCCGTAGCTCATCACGGGCTGACCGTTTTTCGTGAGGAAGGCGGGGATGATGGTGTGAAACGGTCGCTTGCCGGGTGCCACCAGGTTGGCTGGGTTGGGGCCCGCCGGGTCGGTGCTGAACGCCTGGCCCCGGTTCTGCAGGCTGATGCCAAAGGTGGGCTCCACACAACCCGAGCCAAAGCCCATGTAGTTGCTCTGAATGAAGCTCACCATCATGCCGTTTTCGTCGGCCGCAGTGAGGTAGATCGTGCCACCCTTGACCGGATTGCCCGCCCCGAAATCCTGCGCCTTGTTCATGTCGATGAGTTTGGCACGGGAGGCCAGGTACGCGTCATCGAGCATTTGCGCGGGGGTCACCTCCATGGACGATGGCTCGGCCACATAGCGGTACACATCGGCAAATGCGAGCTTCATGGCCTCGATCTGCAGATGCTGGGACGCTGCGCCATCCACGGGATGGCTCGCCAGATCGAATCGGTCCAGTATGCCCAGCGCAATCAGCGCTGCGATGCCCTGCCCGTTGGGCGGGATCTCGTGCAGGGTATAGCCCCGGTAGTTGCGGGCGATGGGCGTAACCCATTCAGGGCGGTGTGCTGCCAGATCCGCCAGCGTCAGGCTGCCGCCCTGGGCCTGCGAGAAGGCGACCAGCGCCTGGGCAATTTCGCCCGTGTAGAACGCCTGGCCTTGTGTGGCTCCGATGGCGCGCAGCGCTCGGGCTACGGCGGCAAACTGGAACAGCTCACCCACCTGCGGCGCGCGGCCCCAGGGCATAAAGCTTTCTGCAAACCCCGGCTGCGACTGCAGCTCAGGCACTGCAGCGGCCCATTTTTGCTGTACCACCACCGGCACCAGGTAGCCACGCTCGGCAATCTCGGCGGCGGGCTCCATCAGCGCGGCAAAGGGCAGCTTGCCGAAACGCTCAGACAGGGTGACCCACGCGCTGACGGCACCCGGCACAGTGACGGAATCGATCCCGCGTTTGGGAGGGCTCGCCGGGCTCTTGCCGTAGCGGCTGTAAAAGTACCCGGGTGTCCAGGCCGCAGGGGCGCGGCCCGAGGCATTGAGCCCGTGCAGGGCCTGTCCGTCCCACAGGATGCAGAATGCGTCGCTGCCCAGCCCATTGCTCACGGGCTCGCAGATCGTCATGGCCGCTGCCGCCGCCACAGCAGCATCAACGGCATTGCCGCCCTGCTGCAGCATGCGCAGGCCCGCCTGGGCGGCCAACGGATGCGAGGTGGAAACCACATTGCGCGCAAACACCGGCAGGCGCGTGCTCGCATAGGAGGGGGTGTAGCTGAAGTGCATCGGTTCATTATGGGCCGCGTGCCCTGCCGTTGCAGGGGCATACCGCCGGTCCAACCCTGTGGCCGGGACCCCACTGGACGCGCTGACCGGGGCGTTCACGCTTTGAAGTGCGAGGCGCCCTTTTTCCTTTTTTTCCTTCTCTTTAACCGTGCTTGCGGAACACCCGGTGGTGCAATCGCCTTAGCGACCACCATACAGCCCCCGCAACCACAGGAATGGCGATGGCCGCCGTGGTTTCGGGCGACAGGGGCCAACCGAGCTTCTGCGCGCCCTTGGCCAGGTAGCTCACCAGGCCAACGATGTAGTAGGTGATGGCCGCTACCGACAATCCTTCCACCGTGGACTGCATCTGCAGCTGCAAATCCTGCCGGTGGTTCATGGTGGTCAGCAGCGCCTGGCTGCTTTGCTGCTGCTCGATCTCCACGCGGGTGCGCAGCAGGTTGCTCATGCGGGAGACGCGTTGCGACAGCGCATCCTGGCGCCGCGCCGCCCATTCGCAGGTGCTGCGTGCAGGCGTGAGGCGCCGATCCATGAATTCCCGAATCGTCTGCATCCCGGCCAGGCGCGATTCGGCAATGTCCTGAATGCGCTTGTCCAGCAGTTCGAAGTACGCGCTGCTGGCCGAAAAACGCGAGTGGGTGGCCGCATACTGGCTCTCCACCTGCCCGGCCAGACGGGTCAGGCGGTCCAGCAGCGCAGGCTCTGCGTCGCGGTTGGCGGTGCGGATGGCGTCGGCCAGTTCGGCCAGTTCGCGTTCGGCAAAAGCCAGCACACTGGCAGCCTCGCGCGCAGCGGGCAGGCCCAGCAAGGCAGCCATGCGGTAGGTCTCGATTTCGAGCAGGCGCTGCACGAGGCGGCCCAGGCGGCGCTGCGTCATGCCGCCCGCGAGCAGCACCATGCGCGAGAACCCATCGGCGTGGATCGCAAAATCGGTGTAGACCTCGCCATGCCCGTCGGCCACCGTGGAGGCCACCAGCGTGTCCTCATGCAGCACATGCTTGACCAGCGACCCCGAACCAAAGGTGTGGGTGGGCAGTACCCACAGGTTCAGGCTGCACAGACAATGCCCGGGTAAAGCCGCCAGCCATCCGCGGGGCACCGCGTCTGCGGCGCTGGCGGGCTCCCGCTCGCCAAAGGCGTCGGCCGCCATGGGCACCATGAAGGTCCAGGACACAAACTCGGTGTGCAGCTCCCAGCGCATGCGGTAAGCCCCCAGGTCCATGCGCAGGTGCGTGGTGTCCGCATCGGGCAATGCCAGGTGGTGGTCGCGCAACAGAGCTGCCACATGGGCCCGGCTCGCTTCACGCCCTGCGGCATCGGCCAGCATCACGATGTGTGCAATGGCCAGCGGGGCCGTCATGGCCTCGGGCGGACGGGCGTGGATTTCGTTGTGCAGCATCGCCCGGTGGGGATGCTGTGGCAGATGGAATGGAGTGGACATGCGGGCCTCTTGCCCGCCATTGTGTACTGGCGCTGAGGGCGTGCTGCGGCTGCAGATCACCAAAAAACAACGGCACCCGAAGGTGCCGTTGTTCTGGAGTCGGATGGAAAAGGCCGTACCGTCAGTCTTCGACGAAGGCTTCCTCGCGCTTGCTCTTCACCGAAGGCAGCAGCACGATGATGAGCAGCAGTGCCGCAGCAGCCAGCAGGCCTGCCGACAGCGGACGCGTGACGAACACGCTCCAGTCGCCACGCGACAGCAGCAGTGCGCGGCGCAGGTTCTCTTCCATCATCGGGCCCAGGATGAAGCCCAGCAGCAGAGGTGCGGGTTCGGTGCCCAGCTTGTGGAAGATGTAGCCCACCAGACCAAACGCACCCACCATCCAGATGTCCCAGGTGTTGTTGTTGGTCGAATACACACCCACGGCGCAGAACAGCACGATGGACGGGAACAGCCACCGGTAGGGCACCGTGAGCAGCTTGATCCAGATGCCGATCAGCGGCAGGTTCAAGATGATCAGCATGGCATTGCCCAGCCACATCGAGGCGATCAAGCCCCAGAACAGCTCGGGATTGCTCGTCATCACCTGGGGACCAGGCTGGATGTTGTGGATCGTCATGGCACCCACCATCAGCGCCATCACGGCGTTGGGGGGGATACCCAGCGTCAGCAGCGGGATGAAGGAAGTCTGCGAACCAGCATTGTTGGCCGACTCCGGCGCTGCCACACCACGGATGTTGCCCTGACCAAAAGGCACTTCACCGGGCTGGAGCTTGGTCTTCTTCTCCACGGTGTAGGCCGCAAACGCAGCCAGCAATGCCCCACCACCGGGCAGGATACCCAGGGCGGCACCCAGCGCCGTGCCCCGCAGCACGGCAGGAATCATGCGCTTGAAGTCGTCCTTGGTGGGGAACAGGCCTTCCACCTTGGCAGTGAACACTTCGCGCTCATCGTCAGGGCGCGAGAGGTTGGCAATGATCTCGCCGTAGCCGAAAACACCCATGGCGATGGTCACAAAGCCGATGCCGTCGGTCAGTTCAGGAATGTCGAAGCTGAAACGGGCCACACCCGAGTTCACGTCGGTACCCACCAGGCCCATCAGCAGGCCCAGCACGATCATGGCCACGGCCTTGAGCAGCGAGCCCGAAGCCAGCACCACGGCACCAATGAGGCCCAGCACCATCAGCGAGAAGTACTCGGCAGGGCCGAACTTGAACGCCACTTCGGTCAACGGAGGTGCGAAGGCCGCCAGGATCAGCGTACCCACACAGCCGGCAAAGAACGAGCCCAGGCCCGCCGCCGCCAACGCAGGGCCTGCACGGCCCTTGCGCGCCATCTGGTAGCCGTCGATCACGGTCACCACCGACGAGGACTCGCCCGGCAGATTCACAAGAATGGCAGTGGTCGAGCCACCGTACTGCGCACCGTAATAGATACCGGCCAGCATGATCAGCGCAGCCACGGGCGGCAGCGCGTAGGTGGCTGGCAGCAGCATGGCAATGGTGGCCACCGGGCCAATGCCTGGCAACACACCAATGAGCGTGCCCAGCAAGCAGCCCACAAAGCAGTAAATGAGGTTTTGGAACGTGAACGCGACGCCAAAACCCATCGCGAGGTTGTCAAATAATTCCATGGTCGGTGCTCCTGCTCAACCCGTGATGAAACTCGGCCACACAGGGAACTGCAGCTTGAGCGCCCAGACGAATGCCACGTAACTGCCAATGGCCAACACAGTGGCCAGGATGAACACGGACTTCGCGTGGAACTCCTGGCCCGCCAGGCTTGCAATGAAGGTCAGTGCATAGATGCCCACGATGAGGCCCATCGCCGGGACACCTATGCTGGGCAAGCCGCCCAGCAGGATACCGAACGCAAAGTTGGCAGCCAGGATGAAGAACAGCGGCTTCCAGGCCCACTTTCCAATCTTGTCACCGTCCTGGGTTTCGACCGTGGTGGCCTTGAAGGTGATCGCGCCGCCGATGATGGCCAGCAAGATACCCAGCAGCAGCGGGAAGTAACCCGGGCCCATGCGGGCCCCGTTTCCGACGTTGTACGTGGTGGCTCCCCACGCAAACGCAACACCAACCCCCATGAACATGAGGCCGGCAAAGAAGTCTTTTTGACTTTTGATTTTCACGAATTGTCTCCTTGGCGGGAAATCTCGACTGCGCGATTGTGCGTGCAACCAAGGCCCGCGCGGATGTGGATTCCACCTACATCCGGTAACGCTTGGGATGTCCTGCATAACCCTCGCGCGTCGGTGGTGGTGCGGATCGGGAAAGGCCGCAAGGCGTCTTTTGGCAGCCAATAGCCGGGCTATTGGCAAGAAAAGCAGCGCAGCGGACTGCCCGAGGCCGCGCTATCACACACCGCAGGGAGTTATGCAGGACATCCCTTGCTCCTGCGGAGCTGGTTCAAAGTCTTACTCCAGCGGCGGTGTCGCAGCAATCACCTCGTCCAGCGTGGTCAGGCCCTCTGCCACCCGCAGCGCGCCTGCCAGACGCAAAGGCCGCATGCCATCCTGCACGGCCTGGCGGCGCAACTGGTCGATCGAGGGCGCCTGGTTGATCTTCTCCTTGAGCGCCTCGGTCACGGTGAGCAATTCATACAGGCCCATGCGCCCCCGAAATCCACCCATGCGGCAGTCCACGCAGCCCACGGGCTTGTAGGGGTGGTAGCCGCCACTGAGCTTCCAGGGCTTGACCACCTCCACCAGCGTTTCGCGCTGCGCCGTTTCGTCCTTTTGTTTGCACTGCTTGCACAGCGTGCGCACCAGCCGCTGGGCCAGCACCCCCAGCAGCGTGGCATTGAGCAGATAGGGGGGCACCCCCAGTTCCATCATGCGGGTGATGGCCGACGGGGCGTCGTTGGTGTGCAGTGTGGAGAACACCAGATGCCCGGTCAGCGCAGCCTGGATGGCCATCTCGGCCGTCTCCAGGTCGCGGATTTCGCCCACCATGATGATGTCCGGGTCCTGGCGCATGAGGGCACGCAGGCCCTCGGCAAAGTTGAAGTCGAGCTGGGGCTGCACCTGGGTCTGGTTGAAGCTGGGCTCGATCATTTCGATCGGGTCTTCCACCGTGCTCACGTTCACCTCTTCGGTCGCCACGCGCTTCAAGGTGGAATACAGCGTGGTGGTCTTGCCCGAGCCCGTGGGTCCGGTCACCAAAATGATGCCGTGCGGGCGCTTGACCAGCGCCTCCCAGCGCTCGGCATCGTGCTGGGCAAAGCCCAGGGCGTCCAGATCCTTGACGGCATTGTCCGGGTCAAAGATCCGCATGACCATCTTCTCGCCAAACGCCGTGGGCAGAGTGGACAGGCGCATTTCCACCTCGTCCCCACGCTGGTTGCGCGTCTTGATGCGGCCATCCTGCGGACGGCGCTTTTCCACCACGTCGATGCGGCCCAGGAGCTTGATGCGCGAGACCATGGCGTTGTGCACACCCATGGGCATCTGGTAGACCGGGTGCAGCACGCCGTCAATGCGAAAGCGGATCACGCCCTGGTCGCGCCGGGGTTCCAGGTGGATGTCGCTCGCGCGCTGGTCAAAGGCATATTGCCAGAGCCAGTCCACCACCTTGACCACGCCCTGGTCGTTGGCGTCGAGCTGCTTGTTGCTCTTGCCCAATTCCACCAGCTGCTCGAAGCTGCTGCCCCCGGAGTTGCCCCCTGCCTTCTGCGCGGCGCGCACGGACTTGGCCAGGGCAAAAAACTCTGCAGTAAACCGGTGAATGTCCAGCGGGCTGGCCACCACGCGGCGCACGGTGCGCCGGGACTGGCGCTCCACCTCCGCCACCCAGTCCTCGATGAAGGGCTCGGCCGTAGCCACCACCACTTCCTTGGGGGTGACCTGCACGGGCAGCACCTTGTGGCGCTCTGCATAGGTGGCGCTCATGGTTTCGGCCACGCGCCCCACGTCCACCTTGAGCGGGTCAATCCGCAAATAAGGCAGGCCTGCCCGCTTGGCCAGGTATTCAGACAACGCCTCGATGTCCAGCGGCTTGCCATCGCTGGCACGTTCCATGGCCACGTTGGCCAGGCGCACCAGCGCATGCTGAGAGCTTTCCGCCTGCGAGCAGCGGGCGATGGTGCGTTGAGCTTCTTCCTGGGAGATGACTTCGTCATCGCTGAGCCACTGCACCATACGTCGCCAGTCCACCGGACCGACGTAGGGTCGCGCCGCAGTGCTGGCCAGGGAAGCGGAGATTGTTTTCATCAGATACCTTTCCGAAACGGGGCTGTGGGCGGCCCGGGGGCTCAGGCCGCGACGGGCTTGAATGCCCGCAGCCATTTGGTGGTCGGCAGGTCCCAGCGCGCCTGGATGGCCTGCGCCTGCACGTCGAGTTCCGCCCGCTTGGGGCGCGTTGGCGTTTTCTGGGCCAGCACCACGGTGTTGCCTTCTCGCGTGGGCTTGAAGGCCCAGAGTGCCTTGTCACCAAAGGCCGCCGCCATGCTCTGCAGGCTGCGCTCAAAGCTGGACGCCCGCCCGAACAGGTTGACCGTCATGCACCCCGTGTCGGTCAGCAAGGCGCGGCAGTCGGCGTAGAAGTCTGCGCTGTCGAGCACCGGCGCTGCGGCCTCATGGTCGTACAGGTCCACCGCCAGCGCATCCACCGTGCCCTGCCACATGGGGTTCTTGATCTCTTGCGCCGCATCGGCCAGCACCACCCGCAGCTTGGGGCCATCGGGCGGCAGCTTGAACCACTGCCGGCACACCGCCAAGACCTGTGGGTTGAGCTCGATGGCCGTGGTGCAGATGCGCAGCTTCTTGTGGCAGAACTTGGTGATGGCGCCAGCCCCCAGCCCGAGCTGCATGGCGTGCCCCTTGGACACCTGGGGCAGGTCGGCAAACAACAGCCACGCCATCATGCGCTGCACGTACTCCAGTTCCAGTTCAAAAGGCTCTGCAACGCGCATGGACCCCTGAATCCACGGGGTGCCCAGGTGCAGGTGGCGCACTTCGCCGTCATCAGAGACGCTGACTTCGGGCAGTTCTTGTGATTTTTCTTTTTTGCGGGTCATTCACAACAATCAAAGCAGGCGGTGGGCCGCCATCAGGTCCGCCCAGGCAGCCAATTTACGTTCAAAACTCCAGGAGGCATTGGCCGGGCTGGTCGAGGGCAGACGGTGCGATGCGATAGAGCGGGCGGAACCAGGCCCGGAACCCGTGCCCACGCGCTGATCGGAAAGCACATCATCATGCGCCGCAGCGCGGGGGGGCCGGAAGCTGCCGAGCACCGCCGGGGCATGCTTGAAGCTCTCACCCCCATTGTGGGCGACGGCGGCGAGCTGCGGACACACCGCCTGCAGGCGCGCAAAGTCGTTGACCTGCGCATTGCGGATGCTGGTGTCCAGGCTGCCCTCCCGCTCGCAGCTCTCATACACATCCCACAGGCCAAGCCCCCTTGCCAGCAACCAGTCGCAACGTGCGGCATACCCTTCGGCCCCTGCGGGCGGCAAGGGATGCTGCGGCCACAGCGCTTGCAAGATCTTCCAGAAATGGTTTTGCGGGTGTGCGTAGTACTGGCGCAGCCGCAAGGAGGCAGCCCCCGGAAAACTTCCGAGGACCAGCACCACCGTGCCTGCAGACACCACCGGCGGCAGCCCCTGGAGGCGCACCGGCGGGGCTGGCGCCGGAGCATCAGGGAGCGGAGGGAGCTGCGTCAGAGCGGCGTCGGGCATCCGCCGATTCTGAACCGAAACCCGTCAGCAACCCCGCGACATCCTCAAAAAAAACGATAGCTGTAAACCCTTTACCACAAAGCGCTGGCCTCCTAAAAACCTACCAATTGGTGGATCAGACGGAGACCAGTGCCTGCAACCGGGGCAGCGCAACCAGCGCATTGGCACAGGTGATACCCGCCAAATCCTCCAGCGGCTGACTGCGCAGCTCGGCCAATGCGCTTGCAATGCGCGGGAGTTCGCCGGGTGCATTGCGCCCTTGGGGCAGGCCTTCGAGCCGCTGGGCGGCGGTGGCATACAACCAATGGGGCGGGATGTCCGGCGCATCGGTCTCCACCACCAGGGTCTCTGCGGGCAGTTCTGCCGCCAGGCGACGCAGCTGCAGCGCCCGGTCGTAGGTCATCGCGCCGCCAAACCCCAGCTTGAAGCCCAGGGCGATGAACGCCTGCGCCTGCTGCAGGCTGCCGTTGAAGGCATGGGCGATACCGCCTTGTACCGGCAGCTCCCGCAGGCCTTTGAGCAATTTGTCGGACGAGCGGCGCACATGCAGGATTACGGGCAGGTCGAACCGGCGCGCCAGCTGAAGCTGCGTGCGATAGAACTGCTCCTGCCGGGCTGGGTCCAGGCCGGGCACAAAATAATCCAGGCCAATCTCTCCGATGGCCACCAGACGCTGGTCAGCCCGGTGTTGCTCCAGTTCCTGCGCCAGCAGCTCCAGATCTGCGTCGTGAGCGCGCCCTGTGTAAAGGGGGTGAATGCCCAGCGCATAGCTATCGCCATGCCGATGGGCCAGGGCGCGCACCGTGGCCCAGTTGCTGCGCTCCACCGCCGGAATCACACAATGGGCCACGCCCTTGGCCCGCGCCTGGGCACGCACGGCATCGCGGTCGGGGTCAAATTCGGGCGCATCCAGGTGGCAATGGGTATCGATCCAGACAGTCATGGAGTGATGATGCCCCATCAGCCCCGACCGCTCCCTCGGCGTGAAACCTTGCAAGTGCACTCTGCAGCGATCCGTGCTAACGTGAAAACCGTGCGCCGTCTCGCGGCGTCTTCCGTAGAAAAGGTGACAGGATGCCCCGGCCCGCCCTCTACAGCAGCTCCCGCCACACCCGCCGCTCCCCACCCGAGCCGGTTGAAAAAGTGCCTGCGCCCACCGAACAACCAGCGGCCAGTGTGATGGAGCCCTCTCCAAACCCTGCCACCAAGCCAGTGGCGGGCACGGCTCTGTCGCGGCGCCATCTGTACGCCCTGTGGGCACTGATCGCGCTGCTGACCACATTGCTGCTCTACAGCCTGTGGCTGCACCAACGCCCCGCCGCCCAGCGGATCACCCAGGAAGACATTGATGCCGCCGTGCTGCGCACGCTGGAGACGACCACCCCGCCCTCCGCCGCCGCCCGCGCTGTGGAAGCGATCTCTCCCTCGATCGTGCGCGTGGTGGGCTACGGCCGCAGCAAAAACGGCAAGGAAGAGGTGGAACGCGGCATTGGCACGGGCGTGGTGATTGTGGACAAAGGCATCATCCTGACCAACCTGCACGTGGTGGCGGGCGCGGACCGCATTGCAATCACCTTCCACGATGGCCTGGAAACCACCGCCAGCATCACGGGCGCCCAGCCCGAAAACGACCTGGCCGTGCTGCAAGCCCACAAAGTACCCGATGACCTCTTCGCAGCCCCGCTGCGCTCCACCCAGGACCTGCGCCCCGGCGACCACGTGGTGGCCGTGGGCTTCCCGTTCGGCATCGGGCCTTCGGCCTCAGCGGGCGTGGTCTCGGGCCTCCAGCGCGAATTCACCTCGCCCGAAGGCAAGCGCCAGCTCAGCAACCTGATCCAGTTCGATGCTGCGGCCAACCCCGGCAACTCCGGTGGCCCACTGGTCACGCTCGATGGCGAGGTGGTGGGCATCGTCACCGCCATCCTGAACCCCACGTCGGCACGCACCTTCATCGGCATCGGGTTTGCGGTGCCCATCGAGAACGCCGCTTCTGCCGTTGGCATGCCCCCATTCTGATCCCGACCCTTCACAAGGAGCACCATGGAAACCACCCCATCGCCCTCTGCCATGAACAACGCCGCCACCGCCACCCTGATGGAGCAGGTGCTCTACGAAGTCAAGCGCGTGGTGGTGGGCCAGGACCGCTTTCTGGAGCGGGTCATGGTGGCCATGCTCGCACAGGGCCATCTGCTGGTCGAAGGTGTGCCGGGCCTGGCCAAGACGCTTACGGTGAAGACGCTGGCCAGCACCATCCAGGGCAGCTTCAAGCGCATCCAGTTCACGCCCGATCTGGTGCCCGCCGATCTGGTGGGCACGCGCATGTACAACCAGAAGACCGGCGAGTTCAGCACCACGCTGGGCCCGGTCTTCACCCACCTGCTGCTGGCCGACGAGATCAACCGCGCACCCGCCAAGGTGCAAAGCGCCCTGCTGGAGGTGATGCAGGAACGCCAGGTGACGATTGCGGGCGAGACCCACAAGGTGCCCGAGCCCTTCCTGGTCATGGCCACGCAGAACCCCATCGAGACCGAAGGCACCTACGCGCTGCCCGAAGCCCAGGTGGACCGCTTCATGATGAAAGTGCTGCTGGGCTACCCCACCGAGGAGGAAGAGTTCGTGATCGCCCAGCGCGCGCTCGATGTGCCCGTGCAGGTGCTGCCCGTGGCCACCACCGCGCAGCTGGCGGCGCTGCAGGCCGAATGCCGCACCGTGTATGTAGACCCGTCGATGCTGCAATACGCCGTGAAGCTGGTGGCCGCCACCCGCGAGCCCACGCGGCATGGCCTCAAGGACCTGGCGGGCTACATCAGCTGCGGCGCCAGCCCGCGCGCCACCATTGCCCTCGCAGAGGGCGCCCAGGCCCTGGCCATGCTGCGCGGGCGCAACTACGTGCTGCCCGAAGACATGACCGACCTGGCGGCCGACGTGCTGCGCCACCGCATCGCGCTGTCGTACGAGGCGCTGTCCGAGGGGCTGGATGCCGATGCCCTCGTCAAGCGCATCATGGCCAAGATACCGGCGCCTGCCCGGCCTCTGCATCATGAGCAAAAAGTTGCCTGACACCACTTCAGCCACGGTCCACACGCTGCCCACTCTGCCGGGGCAGGCCGACCGGCTGCTGCGCGAGCTGGAGTGGAAGGTGATCCGCCGCCTGGACGGCCTGCTGCAGGGCGACTACCGCACGCTGATGCGCGGCAGCGGCCTGGATCTGGCCGATCTGCGCGAGTACCAGCCGCATGACGACGTGCGCCACATCGACTGGAACGTGACCGCGCGGCAGAACATCCCCCACGTGCGCGTGTTCACCGAAGACCGCGAGATGTCCGCCTGGTTTTTGCTGGACCTGAGCCCGTCCATCAACTTCGGCCCGCAGGGCAACGCCAAGCGCGACATCCTGACCGGCTTTGTGGCCGTGCTGTCGCGCCTGCTGACGCGCCACGGCAACCGCGTGGGCGCCATGCTCTACGGCGCAGGCAATGCACCCGCCCGCGCTGTGGATGCGGTGTTACCGCCCCGCAACAGCCGCGCCCATGTGCTGCATCTGGTGCACCGGCTGTTGACACCGCCCGCCCCTGCTACCGGCACATCCAAACCCGGCGGAGGCGCCACAGAACTGCACCGTTTGCTGCAAACGGGCCTGGCCAACCTGCGCCGCCGCTCCACGGTGTTTGTGGTGTCCGACTTCATCAGCGCACCCGGCTGGGAAAAGCCCCTGGCCCAACTCGCCCAGCGGCACGACGTGGTGGCCGTGCGCCTGCTCGACCCGCTGGAGTTGGAACTGCCCGATGTGGGCCTCATCACGCTGCGCGATGCCGAAAGCGGCGAGCAGCTGCAGGTGGACACCCACGACGCGGGCTTTCGCCGCCGCTTCGCCCGCTTGGCGGCCGAACGCGAGGCCGTGCTGCGCGAAGGCCTGACCCGCGCGGGCGCCGACACGCTGGAGCTGTGCACCGACGACGATCTGGTCGATGCCCTGCTGCGTTTCATGGACCTGCGCCAGCGCCGGGTACGCACCTCCCGAGCCGCGCCCTCCCGCGCTGCAGACCCGGCGCAGCACGCCGCCTGAACGAACCAAAACGCGCCCCGCCCGAAGGAACACACCATGGTTTTTCTCTGGCCCACCCTGCTCTGGCTGTTGCTGGTCGTGCCCCTGCTGGTACTGATGTACTGGTGGCTGCTGCACCGGCGCAAGAAAACGGCGCTGAGCTATTCCAGCCTGTCGCTGGTGCGCGAGGCCATGGGCCCCGGCCAGAACCTGCGCCGCCACATCCCGCCCGCACTCTTTCTGCTGGCGCTGGTGGCACTGCTGCTGGCCACCGCACGCCCGCTGGCCGTCATCACCCTGCCCTCGCAGGACCAGACCATCATGCTGGCCATGGATGTCTCGGGCAGCATGCGCGCCGCCGATGTGGAGCCCGACCGCCTCACTGCTGCGCAGAACGCCGCCAAGGCCTTCATCGCCGAGCTGCCCCGCCATGTGCGTGTGGGCATCGTGGCGTTTGCCGGCAGCGCCCAGCTGGCCCAGCTGCCCACGCAAAGCCGCGAAGACCTCGTCAAAGCCATCGACAGTTTTCAGCTCCAGCGCGGCACGGCCACGGGCAACGGCATCATGCTGTCGCTGGCCACCATCTTCCCCGACGCGGGCATCGACATCTCCGCCCTGGGCGGCCGCCAGGCCATGCGACCCAAACCCATTGACGAAATTGGCAAACAGGACCCGGCCAAGGCGTTCACGCCCGTGGCGCCCGGCTCCTACACCTCGGCCGCCATCATCATGCTGACCGACGGCCAGCGCACCACCGGCGTGGACCCGCTGGAGGCCGCCAAATGGGCGGCCGACCGGGGGGTGCGGGTGTACACCGTGGGGGTGGGTACGGTGGCAGGGGAGACCATCGGCTTTGAAGGCTGGTCCATGCGGGTGCGGCTGGACGAAGAAACCCTGAAGGCCGTGGCCACACGCACCAACGCCGAGTACTTCCACGCGGCCACCGCCGCAGATTTGAAGAAGGTGTACGAGACGCTCAGCTCACGGCTGACGGTGGAGAAGCGGGAAACCGAAATCTCGTCATTGCTGGCGTTGCTGGGGGCGACGTTGGCGTTGCTGGCAGCCGGGCTGTCGGTGTGGTGGCACGGGCGGATTTTGTGAGATTTTTTGGCTCTACCGCTTACTAGACAAGCGTAAATAGCTACCATTTTTATAGCATATAGCCTGTAGTGCTTGTCTCGGGCGTGCTTGGGATGCGAGTAAGCGCCACCGTGCACTCATCAGCATTCTCCAAACCATAGACTTCAAAAAAGATAGCTGTCAGCGCATTACCAGCCAGCGCTACACCCCAAAATCTCTTGAAATCTGCTCACGCCGCTCCCAGCGCCATCCGCCCCGACGCCGTCGCCTGGCTCGCATGGCGCGTCTCTACCCGGTTGCGCCCCGCGCGCTTGGCGTCGTAGCACGCCATGTCGGCCGCATACAGCACCGACGGCACATCCTGCAGACTCGCATCGAGCACCACCAACCCGATGCTCACCCCCAGCGTGAAGCTGCGCCCCTGGTACGAAGGCTCCCACGCCTGTACCGAGGCGCGCAGCTGCTCCGCCACCGCCTGGCCCCGTGCCAGCGCGCATCCGGGCAGCACCACCGCAAACTCGTCGCCGCCCAGCCGCGCGGCCCAGCCTATCTGGCGCACCTGGGATTCGAGCAAGCGGGCCACATGGCGCAGCACGTCGTCGCCCGCGTCATGCCCGGCAATGTCATTGACCACGGTGAAGTGGTCCAGATCCAGAAACAGCACCACGCCGTCCCCGGCTGCTTCGCTGCTGTCTGCATCCGGTGCGCGCGGGCGCATCGAGCGTTCGGCCAGCAGCAGGCCCAGGCGCTCGTCAAACGCATTGCGGTTGTAAAGCTGGGTCAGGGCATCGTGCGTGCGCTCCCACGCCTGCTGCATCTGTGCCTCGCGTGCAGCGGTGATGTCCTCCAGAATCCAGACGGTGCCGCCCGCCATCTCGTCGGGCCGCACACCACGGCCCTGCACGCGGGCCCACACGGGGGTGCCATCCTTGCGCATGAAGCAGACGTCGCCATCGAAGGCGCCATGTGCGGCGAACTCGGCCTGCACACGCTCGCCAATGCGGCCGTATTCGGCATCGTTGGCATACAGGGTGCGCGCCGGATGGCCCTGCAGTTCGCCCTCGGTGTAGCCCAGCATCAGGCAGGCCTGCCGGCTCACCACCTCCAGGATGCCGTGGCGCGAGATGACGATGCCCACGGAGGCACTGTCCAGCACGGCCTGGAACTGCCCGTCCAGCGTGGCCTTGTGCTGCTGCTGCAGGCTGCCCTGCTGCACCATGCCCTGGAACATTTGCACCAGTTCGCCCACTTCACCCCCCGCACGTGGCCAGACGACGGTGCCTTGCGGCAGGCCAGCACGCGTGCTGCGCCGGAGCAGCTGGCGGGCACTGTGCGTGAGCTGCGCCAGCGGCTGCGCCATCCAGGCCATCAGCCCGGCCACGAGCAACATGCACAGCGCCATGCTGGCGGCGGCCAGCCACCAGGCTTCGCGCTGCGCGCCCTGCAGGGGCGCCAGCAGCGCCTGCGAGGGGCTGACCCGCGCCACGATCCATTGCGGCAGCGGCATGCCCGCCATGCTGACGATGTGCTGGTCTTCAAGATGGGTCGTGCCCCGCCCTACCACTGGCTGGGCCTGCTCCAGCCAGCGGCTGTAGACGGGCGCCAGGCCCGTCTCGTCGCTCACCTTGCCCATGATGCGGGTGGGGTCCGAGTGCGAGAGGATGGTGCCGTCGCGCGTAAACACCAGCAGCCGCGAATCATCGCGCGCGGGCAGCGTCATGGACGGCGGCAGCAGGCCCTGCGATTGCAGGCGCAACGCACCTGCCACCACACCCAGCACGGTGCCGTCTTCGCGGTGCAGCGGCATGGTGAACATCACACGCGCGTCGCTGGTGCGCCCGGCAATCAGCTCGGACACCAGCGGCTTGCCGTCGATGAGCGTGCGGCGCAGCGCATCGCGCTCGGCGGGGTCCAGGTTGGAGGCCTTGTCCAGCCGCCCCCCACGCAGGTTCAACCGCAGTTCGCCGTTGTCGCGGGCGACCTGCATCGCATCAAAGAACTGAACGGCGGGCAGACCCTGCTGGAGCAGCCATTCGAGGGCCGAGGGTGATTCGAGCATGGCGGGCGTAATACCAGCAGCCACCGTGCGCAACACCTTCTGGCTTTGCTCGATCTTGCTGGCCAGCAGGCGGGCCACCACCTCGACCTCATCGGTCTGCTGGCTCACCACCCGCCGCATGGCCTCTTGCCCGGAGGCCCGCGTGACCAGCCACGCCGACACCACCCCCGACAGCCCCACAGCCAGCACCGCCACCAGCACCAGCCGCAACACCAGCGGACCGGGCATTGACCAGCCCGGCGCGTCCTGTGGCGGCGCAGGGTGGGTCGGGGGCGTCATGGACACTCCGCGCAGGGAGCGCCCGATGGGCGCAAAGGGGTGGCGTTGGGCATGGGGACAGGTCAAACCGGACAGGTCCCAACAAATATACGCAGCCCCTGCAGCCCAGGGCTTGGGTAGAACCCTCAGTGAAACCCAAGGACAAACCCTGACGAGGAAGCCTCCCTGAGCCGCTGCGCGGCTTCCCCCGGAGGGGGACGCACCCAGTGGCTTGGCAAAGCCAGTTCCACGGGTGCGCTGGCGGGCGGCGCGCCAGTAGCAGAGGCGGTGCGCGCTATTTTTCGCGCGGCGCCGAAGCCATCCACACTGGGTTCAGTTCAGCAACCGGCCATCGACTGCAGCGCCCGGGGCTGAGGCAGGTTCAGCACATTGCCCGTGCCATGGATCAGGCCCAGTTCCCGCAGATGGCGCAGCACGCGCGAGAAGGTTTCGGGCGCGATGCCCAACTGCGCCGCAATCAGGCGCTTGCGCTGGTGCAGCGTGACCTGCATGGTGCCGCTGTGGTCAGGCTCGGCGTGGTTGAGCAACCACTGCGCGCAGCGCGATTCGGCATCCTGCGCGAGGCGGCTCACGGCCAGCTCGGACTGCTGGCGGTAGCCCTGCGCCATGTCAAGCAACAGGCCCCGCGCACCCGCCGGCATTTCTGCAAGGCTGCGGCGAAACTCCTCGATGGGCAGGCGGCGCACCTGCACACGGGTGTCGGCCACCATGTCCACCGGCAGCGGCATGCCCATCAGGGCCGACGCGGCATCGAGCCAGAACGGCCCTTCCACGGCCCCCAGCTGGTGGCGCAGGTAGCCATCGTCGAGCACACCGCGCAGCACGCGGCCACTTTCGAGGTGCAGCACAGACGTCAGCACCTCGTTGCGCCTGCGCAGCACTTCACCGGCGGCAATCACCTCGGTTTCGGCGGGCAGTGAGAAATAGGTAGAGGGCAGCATGGGACGGACTGTGCCGCGCCCCGGACCGCTGGGCATTGAGCAAGATCAAACCGAACCCTCGCGGCAGCCCTGCCGCTGCGCCAGGGTTGAGCCAACGCATGAACAACCTGCATGCCCCCCGAACGTCCACCCCAGGGAATGGCCTGTCACCTCACGGAAACAGTGTGTAACAAGGTTGTCACACCCGGCCGATATCGTGGGCACCTTGCTCAGAGCCCCCCATCTACCGTGACGCACAACCCCCTTTGGAGCCGACTGGAGGCGATGATGGCCTTGCTGTCCCCGGCTGCGCGCCATGGCAAGGGCCCTCTGGCACAACTCATGCGCGAAGGGGGCCTGCACTGCGTGTTCCAGCCCCTGGCCGACCTGCGCGAGGGCAGCGTGTATGCCCACGAAGCCCTGATCCGGGGCCCCGAGGGCACCCCTTTGCACACGCCCGATGCCTTGCTGGAGCTGGCGCGGCGCGAGCACATCCTTCAGGACTTCGAGCTGCTGTGCGTGTTCACCGCCTTGCAGCAGTGGGGCGTTCAGAAGGCGCCGGGCCGCCTGTTTGTGAACATCAGCGCCGACGCGCTGGTGCACGGGGTGGCCCTGGTGGGCGCGCCGATGCTGGGCGAGGCCGTGCGCAGCTTTGGCGTGAGCGCACGCCTTCTGGTGCTGGAAATCACCGAGCACGAGCGCGTGACCGACATGCCCCAGCTGCGCCAGGCCATCAAGGCGGTGCACGCCTGCGGCGCGCGGCTGGCGCTGGACGACTTTGGCGACGGCCGCTCCAGCCTGCGGCTGTGGTCCGAGGTGAAGCCCGACTTCGTGAAGATCGACAAGTACTTCATCCGCGACATCAGCAACCAGCCCGAGAACCTGCAGATGCTGCAGGCCATCAAGGGCATAGCCCATATGTTTGGCACCAAGCTGATTGCCGAAGGCATCGAGACACGCGACGACCTGCGCGCGCTGCGCGACCTGGACGTCCCTTACGGCCAGGGCTGGCTGCTGGGCCGCCCTGCCAAGGCCCCGCGTGAGGCCGTGGAGAGCCCGGCACAGGAAGTGATGCAGGACCGCCGCGTGGCCGTGCTGCCGCACCTGGGCCAGACGGCGCGCCCCGGCATCCTGCGCAGCCTGCTGGTGGTGCAGGCGCCCACCGCCTCGCCCGCCACCAGCAACGATGCAGTGGCCGCCATGTTCCATGAGCGCACCGATTTGCACGCGCTGGCCGTGGTGGACGGCACGCGCCCCGTGGCGCTCATCAACCGCCAGCAGTTCATGAACCACTACGCCACGCTGTACTTTCGCGAGGTGCATGGCCGCAAATCGTGCCTGGCGTTTGCCAACCAGGCACCGCGCGTGGTCGAGCTGGACTGTGACGTGGACCAGCTCGTGGGCATCCTCACCTCACAGGACCAGCGGTATCTGAACGACGGCTACATCGTCACCGACAACGGCCGCTACCTGGGCCTGGGCACGGGCGACCAACTGGTGCGCGCCGTGACAGAAACCCGCATCGAAGCCGCGCGCCACGCCAACCCGCTGACCTTTCTGCCCGGCAACATCCCCATCAGCCTGCACATGCAGCGCCTGCTGGACCACCACACCGAGTTCGTGGCCTGCTATGCCGACCTGAACAACTTCAAGCCCTTCAACGACCACTACGGCTACTGGCGCGGCGACCAGATGATCCGCCTCGTCGCCCGCCTGGCCACAGCCCACTGCGACGCGCGGCGCGACTTCGTGGGCCATGTGGGTGGGGACGATTTCATGCTGATCTTTCAGAGCAGTAACTGGCTGCAGCGCTGCAAGAACATCGTGGACGCCTTTGCCCGCGAAGCGCTCACGCTGTTTGACGAGCCCGCGCGGCAGGCGGGCGGCATCCAGGCTGAAGACCGGCATGGGGTGTCACGGTTCTTTCCGTGTACCACGCTGGCCATTGGTGCGGTGCGCATCACGCCCGGGCGTTTTCGGCATGCCGAGGAAGTGGCCAACCTGGCAGCCGTGGCCAAGCACGAGGCCAAGCAGGCAGCGACCGGGGTGGTGCTGCATGGCGGGTTTACCGAGTCGAGCCTGGGCGCACTGGCTGCTACGCGGGCGCTGCAGGATGTGCTGGCGGCGTAGGGAGTAGAAGGGCCGCAGCGCGAGCGTTGGGCCTGTAGCGCGACTACACCGCAATGAGCATTCGCACGGCGCAGAGGCCAGTGCCCCCAGCGCAGCTTCCGTCGGCTACTGCCACTGCACGATCAAGAGGTAGGCTTGTCCGCTTGGAGCCCAGGCGCGCCTGTGAGCGCCACTCCCACACCCGATCATTGACCCTGTTCGCGGCTGAAATCTGAGTCTCGGTCACCCAGCCTTGCTGCGATGTCGCAGGCTATAGTTTGCTCGGCTGAGGCGTGCCGGGTTTCGCGGAATTTTTATACCTGGATATTTGCACAGCACAGCGACCGCAATCCCAGGCTGTAAGCCAATTTCAGGAGGAATCCGTGTCCAGAATATTTCGCAAGGTCCAGTGTATTTCGCAAGGTTTGCGGGATACATCACGTTAAAAATCATGTCAGTCATTCGAGCAATCGCATTCTTTTGGGGACTTGCCGCTTGCATCGTCATTGCCTACTTCGGAGCCCAGTGGTGGAGCATTGCTCCGTCCGACCCTATTCGCGCCGAGCTATTGGTAGGCTCATCTATGGGCTTGGTTTACGGATCGCCAGCTTGGGTTTCACTACCGTTGCTCGCTTGGCTTGGCCGCAAGGAACTCTCGGTACTTATTCAGCGCGTGTTGCTCCTCCCCCTGGGAGTCGCAGTCTTGCTTACCGCCTTGCTCGCAGTAAAGGCCGGCGCATGATTTTTAACTGGTCGTTCGTGTGGGACGGCTGCGCCGCCCCACAACTTCTACGTTAGACATCAGCAGCCGCTCCCCCGCGTCGCAACCAAAAGAACGAGGCCCGCAATGTTTGAGTCGATCATCTACAAGAACTCCATCGGCCCTGGCCCACTAATCGACATAGGAGCACTGGCAGAAGGTCTTCTCTTCTACGGAAGGGTTTCCATCGTGGGAAACACTGGAACGGTCAAGGATGTTCTTGCGCGCATTCCCCCTTTCGTCCTCCTGTCTCTCATGCGTGAAGGTCGGCTGGAGTTTTACTACCTGACAGATCAGACAGGAGTGTCAACAAACCAGGCGACCAACGGACGATCGCTTCATGGTCTTGTTCAGTTTTCATCACCGAATAACACGATAGAGAAAGTCGGTCCCCAAGCCTTCAAGGCCGCAGCCGGTGGAACGAGTCAAGCCAAGATTGGCGCCAGCCAGTTCACAAGACTGTTGCGCCCCTTTGATCACTCAGAGTTTGATCAGAAATCAATACTTGAAGCGCTTGCGGACAATGTTGCAACTGAAGCGTCTGTTCAATCACTTATCCAAACGGTCGTGCCTGGGTTTAAGCCTTCCAATGAACCTCGTTTTAGGATCGAGCGCCAGAACCAGGGCTTCTACATCGATACGAATATCGACTTTCCGAGCCTCAACGATCTCTACCACAAGACTGTCCCTGCAAGCCACTCGTCACTCTCGGAGGCATATTTCTTGGCACTCCTACAGGGGGCGTACGAAGCCAGCTATTTTGCAGGCGCTCTTAACTCAGAGATTGCCGTCCATCCTATTGAGCGCGTTGTTCAAGCAAGAGCAATCGAAGGCATAGTGCGCCGCCATCTGCGTAGCGAGACCCAACTAGAAAGCTTTGTCGACCTCACCCTCGCCAATGGACACGCAATTCGAGAGGCTGTGAATTCAGGGGCGGTTCCTTTCTCCGCAGTGGTCAAGCTTCTCGATTCCGCTGACAAATTTCGACATTGGCTCCGGCAACAGCCCAGCGACGCAGGTCTCGTTCATGCCTACTATCGAGAGACAATACAAAACTCTTGGGCTGAGAAGCTTCCGGCCAAGAGTGTTCGCTGGGGAGTATTCACGGGGCTCGGCCTTACTGTCGACGCCCTTGGCGCTGGCGGCTTAGGCACGGCCGCAGGTGTTGCCCTTAGCGCCGTCGATTCGTTTCTTGCCGACAAGCTTGTCAAAGGCTGGAAGCCCCACCATTTCGTTGAAGGCGATCTCCGCTCCCTCTTCGATCCTCCAAAACGAAAGCCCTGTGAGCGCGAGGCATCATGATGTCTAACCCTTCCATAGAGCGAACTCGCCCAGGCAGGCCGCTCATGTCAAACCTTGAGCGTCAGCCTCCGTTTTCCGCCACCGCAGGTCCTGACCAAATCCTGCCGCCGTACTCCACGCTTCGCAACCACCCAATTCTTACGCCCTAAACCTCATGCCCTGGCCTCCAGAATGCCAACGAGCATCCGTCGATTTCGAGAAGTTCATGGTGGCAGCCCGCGATCACGCCGGCCTGGCGACGACGAACATGGCCTGGAACATGGTCGAAGGCGTGCTTCATGTTTTCCGTCGCAGGCTTACTCTCGAGCAAGCGCTTCGCTTTGCAGATCAGTTGCCGCCTGCTGTAAGAGGTCTCTTCGTCGAAGGCTGGAGACCTGGCGATCACGTCGCCAGCGTCGGCACTCGGGCCGATTTGCTGGCAGAAGTCCGCTCGCTGCGCCGCGAACACAACTTCTCCCCTGACAACGCCATTGAGTCCGTTGGATTCGCGTTATTCGCTGTACTCCCGTCGGACGCCTTCGCTCGTGCGTTGGAGGCACTGCCACCCGAACTGCGCGAGCTTTGGAGTGGAGTTGGCAAGCCCGCCTGACCCCTGCAAGGTTCGGCGAGCGAGGCACCGCCTCCGCATTGGTCGGACCAATCCTGGCGAACCCTCAAGGCCCCGTCGGCGCCCCCGCCTCAAACCATCGCCCGATCAGCGCCCGCTCCGCATCGGTGATCTGCGTGGCGTTGTTCATGGGCATGAGTTTTTGCACCACCACCTGCTGGTAGATGGCCTGGGCGTGTTGCTTGACGCTGTCGGGTGAATCGAGCCGCAGGTTCTTCATCTGCACCGCCTCGCCGTGGCACAGGTAGCAGCGTTGCTCCAGCACGGCTTGCACCGACTTGTAGTCATTTTGGCCGCTAGCGCTTGCTGGAATTGCGCCAGCAGCTCCTGAAACAGGAGCACCACTGACAGCAGCCACGGGCGCCGGGCGCATCCACACGATGGCGCCGACGATGACGGCCACGCCCACCAGCGCATAGGGCAGCGGGTTGCCGTTGCGGCCCAGCTTGTAGCCGTGGCGCATCACAAAGAACTGGCGGATGGCGGCGCCCGCAAACATCATCAGGATCAGCACCAGCCAGTTTTGCGGGTGGCTCCAGGTAAAGCTGTAGTGGTTGCTCAGCATGGCAAACAGCACCGGCAGCGTGAAGTAGGTGTTGTGCACGCTGCGCTGTTTGCCGCGCTTGCCGTGGATCGGGTCCACCGGTTCGCCCGCCTTGATCTGTGCGATCACGGTGCGCTGGCCGGGGATGATCCAAAAGAACACGTTGGCACTCATGGCCGTGGCGATCATCGCGCCCACCAGCAAGAAGGCTGCGCGGCCAGCAAACCAGTGGCAGGCCAGCCACGAGGCGATGCACACCAGCACGAAGACGAGCGCACCCACGATGGCGTCGCCGTTCTTCCTCTGGCCAAAGATGCGGCAGATCGCGTCGTACAGCAGCCAGAACACGACGAAGAACGCCAGCGCGACGACGATGGCCGTGGCAGGCGCCCAGTCCATCTTCGACTTGTCGATGAGGTAGGTGCTGGCGCTGTAGAGGTACGACACGGTGAACAGCGCAAAGCCGCTGATCCAGGTGCTGTAGCTTTCCCAGAAGAACCAGTGCAGGTGGCCGGGCAGCTTGGGCGGCGACACGGCGAACTTGACCGGGTGGTAGAAACCGCCGCCGTGCACGGCCCAGAGTTCGCCGCTGACGCCCTGTTTTTTGAGGTCTTCGTCTTCGGGCGGCGTGAGGCTGCTGTCGAGGAAGACGAAGTAGAACGACGAGCCAATCCAGGCGATGGCGGTGATGACGTGGACCCAGCGCAACAGCAGGTTGGCCCAGTCGAGAAAGTAGCTTTCCATATCTCAACCTTGATGGCGCGTCAGCGCCAAACAGCAAACCTGCTCACCACTGCGGGCGCTCTGAGCAGAAATTTTGGTCGCGCACCTTGGCGGGCAAACCCGCCGGGGCACCGCTGCGACCCGTAAACCGTCAACAAATCCGTTGAAAAGTGTATGCAGGAATTGTTCCCGACTCCAGCCCCAATCCGAGGCATGGAGGCCCGGAATTACCCTCAGCCCGCCCCCTTCAGCGTCTGCAGCAGCTGCGCAGCCACCGCCACGGCGATCACTTCAGGCTCCTTGCCCTCAATGCCGGGGATACCAATGGGGCAGGTGACCTGGGCCAGTTCGTCCTGTGCAAAGCCGCGCCCATGCAGGCGATTGCGAAACGTCGCCCATTTGGTCTTGCTGCCTATGAGGCCGATGAAAGGCAGGTCGCCCTGTTCACGCTGGCGGCGCAGGCAGGCGGCCACCACGTCCAGGTCTTCGGCATGGCTGAAGCTCATGATCAGCACGCGGCTGCCCGGCGCCAGGCGGGGCACAGCCAGTTGCACGGGCTCGGAGTGTTCGCAGACCACGCCCTCGGGCGTGGGGCTAGGGAAGATGCCGTCGCGGCTGTCGATCCAGGTCAGCGCAAACGGCAGCGGCGCCAGCACCCGCGCCAGCGCGTGGCCCACATGGCCGCCACCGAACAGTGCCACGGGGTGCTGGTGCGGCGACAGGCGCGCGCGCAGACCCGCAGCGGGGGCCAGGTCGGCTGCGGTCAGCACCTCAAAACCCAGATACACCACGCCCCCGCAGCATTGCCCCAGCGCCGGGCCCAGTGCAAAACGCATGGGTGGCTGCCCCGGAGCCGGGCCGGGCACACCGCCCAGGCGGCGGCGCGCTTCGGCAATCGCCTGCAGTTCCAGATGGCCACCGCCGATGGTGCCCACGATACGGTCTGCGAACACGGCCATCCACGCGCCGGGTTCACGCGGGGCCGAGCCTTCGGTAGACTCCACCCTTACCAGACAGGCGGGGGCGGCTGCAAGGCCGTCCAGCAACAAAAGTACATCAGTCAATCCAGATCCTTCACGCCACCAAGGGTCGCCCGCCCCACGGGGCATCGTTCAGTTCACAAAAGCCATCATGCCGCCCACCCCCACCGAGCGCTCCTCCAGCCACCGCAGCCCCTGGCTGCTTGCCGGACTCATGGCCGCTGTTGCATCGCTGGTGGCGGCCTGCAAGTCGGCCCCCGAGCCACCAGCCCCGGCGCAGGACAGCACCATGCCCAGCCCGGACACCGCCAGCGTCAAGGGGCCCGTGCCCGCTGCCGGAGGCTCGACACGCGCGTCTGCCGCCAGCACGGCACGCGCCTACCGCGAAGACGCCGCCACCCACCTTTATGGCCTGAACGCACAGCGTGTGTACAAAGGCAAACTGCCGCCCATGCTGTATGCCATCGGCGTGCTGGAGGTGGATATCGACCGCGCCGGCAAGGTCACGCGCCTGCGCTGGATGCGTGCTCCCAAACACGCCCCCGAGGTGGTGGCCGAAATCGAGCGCACCGTGCGCGCCGCAGCCCCCTTCCCTGCGCCCACGCGCATGGGCAAGGTCACCTACACCGACACCTGGTTGTGGGATAAAAGCGGGCATTTCCAGCTCGATACGCTCACCGAAGGGCAGCATTAGGTACATCCCCCTGAGCGGCTACGCCGCTTCCCCCTTCTCTCGAAATCGCTCCGCGACTTCGGGAAAGGGGACGATGCCCTCGCTGCGGGGCGGCCCTTGCTTGGCATCCCTGGTCCGGGCAGCGCCAGTAAATACGGCCACGCGATGCCACGCACCGCAGCAGTACCTCTCACGACCCACGGTAGGTCGAATAGCTCCACGGGCTGACCAGCAAGGGCACGTGGTAGTGCTGGTCGGCGTGCGCAATGCCGAAGTCCAGGCTCACCTGGTTCAGAAAATTGGGTTCGGGCAACTCCACACCCCGGGCCTTGAAGTACCCCGCCACATCAAACCGCAGCCGGTAGGTGCCGGTGCGCAGGCTGGCGTTGTCAAACAGCGGGGCATCGGTGCGGCCATCGTGGTTCAGCACCAGGCGCTTGATGAGGGTGGCGTTGTCGCCGTCGGTGGAGTACAGGGCCACCTCCATGCCAGCGGCGGGGCAGCCGTTCATGGTGTCCAGAACGTGGGTGCTCAATCCCATAGGGAATCTCCTGAAGTGGGGACCACGGCCAATCGGCGAGGATTGCCGGACTGCAGTGTGTAGACCAAAAGTGTATACACTTTTCGCCATCCACCGTATCATGCCGCCATGGAATCCTCATCCACCAGCGCCATTGTTGACGCTCTGACCCGCGCCATCGTAGAGCACCGCCTGCAGCCAGGCACCAAATTGGCCGAGCAGAAACTGGCCGACCACTTCGGCGTGTCGCGCACGCTGGTGCGCCAAGCGCTGTTCCAGCTCGCACAGAACCGCCTCGTCACGCTGGAGCCCGCGCGCGGTGCGTTCGTGTCCACCCCTTCGGTGGAAGAAGCGCGCCAGGTGTTCGCCGTGCGCCGCATGCTGGAGACCGAGATGACCCGCGCCTTCGTGCAGAGCGTAACCCCCGCCAAGATCAAGGCGCTGCGCACCCATGTGGCCAGCGAGAAGGCGGCCATGGACACCGCCGACGCCAGCAGCCGCACCGAGCTGCTGGGCGACTTCCATGTGCGCATGGCCGAGCTGATGGGCAACGAGGTGCTGGCGCAGATGCTGGGCGACCTGATCTCGCGCTGCGCGCTCATCACGCTGATGTACCAGTCGGCCAGCGCCGCGGAACACTCGCACGAGGAGCACGCCGACATCGTGACAGCCCTGGCCGCGCGCGACGAAGAACGCGCCGTCGCCCTGATGCAAAGCCACCTCGAACATGTCGAAGCCAGCCTGACCTTTGACCGCAAGCGCCCGGCCAGCGACCTGGCCGCCGCCCTGGCCCCCATCACTGCCTGACCTTCCGAAGTTTTCCGCATTCCCATGATCTACGACTCAACCCAAGCCTACCCCCGCGACCTCATCGGCTACGGCAAGACTCCGCCCCACGCGCAGTGGCCGGGCGGTGCGCGCATTGCCGTGCAGTTTGTGCTGAACTACGAGGAAGGCGGCGAAAACGCCGTGCTGCATGGCGACGCGGGCAGCGAGCAGTTCCTCTCCGAAATGTTCAACCCCGCCAGCTACCCCGAGCGGCACATGAGCATGGAGGGCATCTACGAATACGGCTCGCGCGCCGGCGTGTGGCGCATCCTGCGCGAGTTTGAAAAACGCAATCTGCCGCTCACGGTGTTTGGCGTGTCCACTGCTCTGCAGCGCCACCCAGAGCTCACAGCCGCCTTTGTGGAGCTGGGCCACGAGATCGCCTGCCACGGCCTCAAGTGGATCCACTACCAGCACATCCCTGAAGAGGTGGAACGCGCCCACATGCAAGAAGCCATGGACATCCTCCAGCGCATGACGGGCGCGCGCCCCCTGGGCTGGTACACCGGCCGCGACAGCCCCAACACCCGCCGCCTGGTGGCCGACTTTGGCGGCTTTGAATACGACAGCGACTACTACGGCGATGACCTGCCCTTCTGGATGAAGGTGCGCAAAACCGATGGCAGCACGGCACCCCAGCTCATCGTGCCCTACACGCTGGACTGCAACGACATGCGCTTTGCCCTACCACAGGGTTACTCGCACGCCGACCCGTTCTTTCAGTACATGAAGGACACCTTCGACGCACTGTATGCCGAGGGTGACCCCGACGGTGACAACGCCCCCAAGATGATGAGCATCGGCATGCATTGCCGCCTGTTGGGCCGCCCCGGCCGCATCACGGCATTGCAGCGTTTTCTGGACCACATCGCACAGCATGACAAGGTGTGGGTGGCGCGGCGCATCGACATTGCGCGCCACTGGGCGCAGCATCATCCCGCGCCAACCGTGTGAGCCACATTGATGAACCAAATTGGCCTCCAGCGCCTATCCGATAAGCGCTAGCAGCTCACTTTTTTGAAGCACCCACCATGCCACTGACCCTGGAACAACTCAACGCCGCCAGCCCCGCCGAGGCCTTGGCGCTGCTGGACGGGCTGTACGAACACTCGCCCTGGATTGCCGAGCAGGCCCTGGCGCAGCGGCCCTTCCGAACGCTGGCGCACCTGAAGCACGCGCTGGCGCAGGTGGTGCGCACCGCCGAGCTGGACGCTCAGCTGGGCCTGATCCGCGCCCACCCCGAGTTGGCGGGCAAAGCCATGGTGGCGAAAAACCTCACGGCCGAATCCACCAACGAGCAAAGCACGGCGGGCCTGACCCACTGCACGCCCGAGGAGTTCGAGCGCATCCAGCAGCTCAACGCGGCCTACAACGAGCGCTTCGGCTTCCCGTTCATCCTGGCCGTGCGCGGGCCGCGCGGCACGGGCCTGCCCAAGCGGGAGATCATCGACACCTTTGCGCGGCGCCTGGACAACCACCCCGAGTTCGAACTGGCCGAGGCCCTGCGCAACATCCACCGCATTGCCGAGATTCGCCTGAACGACAAGTTCGCCGCCGAGCCCGTGCTGGGCAACGACGTGTGGGACTGGCAGGAAAAACTGGCCGAACACTCGGACCCCGGCTTTGCCGAAAAAGGCCAGCTCACCGTCACCTACCTCACCGACGCGCACCGCGCCTGCGCACAGCGCATCAGCCACTGGATGCGCGACTGCGGCTTTGACGAGGTGGAGATCGACGCCGTGGGCAACGTGGTGGGCCGCTACCACCCGGCGGCCACAGGCGCACGCTACCTCATGACCGGCAGCCACTACGACACCGTGCGCAACGGCGGCAAATACGACGGCCGCCTGGGCATCTTCGTGCCCATGGCCTGCGTGCGCGAGTTGCACCGCTCCGGCAAGCGTCTGCCCTTCGGCATCGAGGTGGTGGGTTTTGCCGAAGAGGAAGGCCAGCGCTACAAGGCCACCTTCCTGGGCTCGGGCGCGCTCATTGGCGACTTCAACCCCGCCTGGCTCGACCAGAAGGACGTGGATGGTGTGACCATGCGCGCGGCCATGCAGCATGCAGGCTTGTGCATTGATGACATCCCCAAGCTGCAGCGCGACCCTGCGCAGTACCTGGGTTTCATCGAGGTGCACATCGAGCAGGGCCCGGTGCTCAACGAGCTGGACCTGCCCCTGGGCGTGGTCACCTCCATCAACGGCAGTGTGCGTTTTCTGTGCGAGATGATCGGCACCGCCAGCCACGCGGGCACCACCCCCATGGACCGCCGCCGCGACGCGGCCGTGGCCGTGGCGGAGCTGGCGCTGTATGTGGAGCAGCGCGCCGCGCAAGATGGCGACTCGGTGGGCACCATCGGCCAGCTGCAGGTGCCCGCTGGCTCCATCAACGTGGTGCCGGGGCGTTGCCTGTTTTCACTGGATCTGCGCGCCCCCACCGATGCCCAGCGCGATGCGCTGGTGAGCGATGTGAAAGAGCAGCTCGCCCACATCGCGGCCCGGCGTGGCCTGCGCTACACCCTGGAAGAATCCATGCGCGCCGCCGCCGCGCCCAGTGCGCCCGCCTGGCAGCACCAGTGGGAGCGCGCCGTGGACACTCTGGGCGTGCCCGTGTTCCGCATGCCCAGCGGCGCGGGGCACGACGCGATGAAGCTGCACGAAATCATGCCCCAGGCCATGCTCTTTGTGCGCGGCCAGAACTCCGGCATCAGCCACAACCCGCTCGAATCCACCACCAACAACGACATGCAGCTGGCCGTGGACGCCTTCACCCAGGTGCTGCGCCAACTTGCCGAGGAACCACAACCATGACAACGAATAACAACTACGCCGCGCTGGACGCCTGGATCGACCAGCACTTCGACGAGGAAGTGCGCTTTCTGCAGGCCCTGGTGCGCGTGCCCACCGACACACCGCCCGGAAACAACGCACCCCACGCCGAACGCACGGCCGAGCTGCTCAAGGAGTTTGGCTACGAGGCCGAAAAACACGCGGTGCCCGCTTCCGATGTGCTGGCCTACGGCATGGAGTCCATCACCAACCTCATCGTGCGCCGCAAGTACGGTGCGCAGGGCGACGGCGGCAAAACCATTGCCCTGAACGCCCACGGCGACGTGGTGCCCCCCGGCGAAGGCTGGACGCACGACCCCTATGGCGCCGAGATCGTGGATGGCGCCATGTATGGCCGCGCCACTGCCGTGAGCAAGAGCGACTTTGCATCGTTCACCTTTGCCGTGCGCGCCCTGGAAGCCATGGCCAAGCCCACGAAAGGCGCGGTCGAGCTGCACTTCACCTACGACGAAGAGTTTGGCGGCGAGCTGGGCCCCGGATGGCTGCTTCAAAAGGGGCTGACGAAGCCCGATTTGATGATTGCCGCAGGCTTCAGCTACGAAGTGGTCACCGCCCACAACGGCTGCCTGCAAATGGAAGTGACCGTACACGGCAAGATGGCCCACGCCGCCGTGCCGCACACCGGCGTGGACGCGCTGCAGGGCGCGGTGCACATCCTGAACGCGCTGTACGCGCAGAACGACGAATACAAGAAGGTTACGTCCAACGTCACCGGCATCAAGCACCCCTACCTGAACGTGGGCCGCATCGAAGGCGGCACCAACACCAATGTCGTGCCCGGCAAGGTGATGTTCAAGCTCGACCGCCGCATGATCCCTGAAGAGAACCCGGTGGAAGTCGAAGCCGCCATCCGCCGCATCATTGAGCAGGCGGCGGGCGAACGCGCTGGCATCCGCGTGGAGATCAAACGCCTGCTGCTGGCCAACGCCATGACCCCGCTGGCGGGCAATGCACCGCTGGTCGATGCGATCCAGAAACACGCCCAGGCCGTGCTGGGCGAGCCCGTGCCCGCCGTGGGCACGCCGCTGTACACCGACGTGCGCCTGTATGTGGAGCGCGGCATCCCCGGCGTGATCTACGGTGCCGGGCCACGTACGGTGCTCGAATCCCACGCCAAGCGCGCCGACGAGCGCCTGCAGCTAGAAGACCTGCGCCGTGCGACCAAGGTGATTGCGCGAGCGCTGTGCGATCTCCTGGCGTGAACTGTCAGGCAGAACCTGGGTGAAATTAGCCTCTAGCGCTTATCCATCAAGCGCTGGCAGCTACAAAATCAATAGCGCACGGAAATCATTCACATTGGTGTGGGTAGGCCCCGTCACCACCAGATCCCCCAGGGGCTCAAAGAAGCCATAGGCGTCGTTGCGGTCCAGGTGGGCTGCGATGCGCAGGCCCGCCGCCTCGGCCCGCGCCAGCGTGTCGGGCGCCACGCGGGCACCCGCGTTGTCCTCCACGCCGTCGATGCCGTCGGTGTCTGCGGCCAGCGCCCACACACCCGGCTGCCCCTGCAGCGCCTGCGCCAGGCCCAGGCAGAACTCGCCCGCGCGGCCACCCCGCCCCCGGGGTGTGCCTGGCGGCTGTGGGCGTACCGTCACGGTCGTCTCGCCGCCCGACAGGATCACGCACGGCCTTGTGAAGGGCTGACCACGCCGCGCCACGGCCCGCGCCAGTGCGGCGTGCACCTTGCCCACCTCGCGCGATTCGCCTTCGATTTCGTCCGACAGGATGTGCGCCTGCACACCCGCCGCCCGCGCGGCCTCGGCCGCAGCTTCCAGCGACTGCTGGGGAGTGGCGGTCATGTGCACCACATGGTGGGCAAACACGGCGTCGCCGGGCTTAGGGGTTTCCGGCGTGCCCGCTTCGAGGGCTGAGCGCACTGCAGTGGGCACCTCGATGCGGTAGCGGTCCAGGATCGCCAGCGCATCAGTGCAGGTGGTGGCGTCAGGCACCGTGGGGCCGCTGGCAATGACCGAGGGGTCGTCCCCCGGCACATCGCTGATGGTGAGCGTGACCACCCGCGCAGGCGCGCAGGCCGCCGCCAGCCGCCCGCCCTTGATGCGCGAGAGGTGCTTGCGCACACAGTTCATTTCGTCGATGGCAGCGCCGCTTTCGAGCAGCGCCTTGTTGATGCGCTGCTTGTCCTCCAGCGTGAGGCCGTCGCCCGGTAGCGTGAGCAGGGCGGAGCCCCCGCCCGAGATGAGGCACAGCACGAGGTCGTTTTCAGTCAGACCCTGCGTCAGCGCCAGGATGCGCTGCGCAGCAGCCAGGCCCGCCGCATCGGGCACGGGGTGGGCGGCCTCGACCACTTCGATGCGCTGCGCCAGGCCTTGCGGCCGGGGCGGTGTGTGGTGGTAGCGCGTGACCACCAGCCCCGACAAGGGTGCATCCGCAGGCCACAGTGCTTCGACGGCCTGCGCCATGGCGCCGCCCGCCTTGCCAGCACCCAGCACCAGCGTGCGGCCTCCGCTTTCGCGGCTGGGCGGCGGGGGCAAAAAGGCTGCAGTGTTGTGCAGCGGCAGCGCGCGGCGCACGGCAACACCGTAGAGATATTCGAGGAATTCGCCGCTCTGGCGAATGGGGTTTGGCACGGTGTGGGGGGTGGTCATGAATGGTCGTCTCCGCGAGCGATTGTGCGGGCTCGGCCGGGGCATGACCGTGCGCAGAAGTCAAAACTACTTCAACCCAGCCCACGGCGGCATGACGCGGTGGCGACGCGGTTACCACGCGCAGCGCGGGATAACCCCATGTTCTGGCCCGCAACTGTTGTCTACAGTTCTTGTATGCAAGATTGACCAACAGTATCGCCTTCCTATCCAAAGGGTTTACATGCTCCGCTTCCTCAACTCATTGTTTGGCCGGGTGGTCCTGGCCTTGATTGCTGGCGTGGCCATCGGGCTGCTCTGTCCCGACACGGCCGTGCAGCTCAAGCCGCTGGGCGATGGTTTCATCAAGCTCATCAAGATGCTGATCCCGCTCATCGTCTTTTGTGTGGTGGTTCACGGCATCGCGGGCACGGGCGACCTGAAGCGTGTGGGCCGCGTGGGCATCAAATCGCTGATCTACTTCGAGGTGGTCACCACCATCGCGCTGGTGCTGGGCCTGGCGCTCGCGTTCTGGTTTGAACCCGGTGTGGGCATGAATGTGGACCCGAAGGCGCTCGACCCCAAGGCGATGGGCGCCTATGCAGACAACGCCAGCAAGCTCACGGGTGGCGGCTTCAGCGACTTTTTGCTCAAGCTCATCCCCACCACCGCCGTGAGCGCCTTCGCCAATGGCGATGTGCTGCAGGTGCTGCTGTTCTCCATCGTCTTTGGCTGCGCGCTGGCGTTGATGGGCGAGCGCGGCGCGCGCGTCACCAGCCTCATCGAAGACCTGTCGCATGTGCTGTTCAAGACCATGGGCCTGATCATCAAGCTGGCGCCGCTGGGTGTGCTGGGCGCGATTGCGTTCACGGTGGGCAAGTACGGCATTGGCTCGCTCAAGCAACTGGGCATGCTGGTGGTGCTGTTCTATGCGGCAGTGGCCATCTTCGTGGTGGTGGTGCTGGGCCTGATCATGCGGTTTTCGGGCTTCAGCCTGTTCAAGCTGCTGCGCTACCTGCGCGAGGAGCTGGCCGTGGTGTTTGCCACCACGTCTTCCGACAGCGTGCTGCCGCAGATCATGGCCAAGCTCAAGCACATGGGCATCCGCGACTCGACCGTGGGCCTGGTGATCCCCACGGGCTACTCGTTCAACCTGGACGCGTTCTCGATCTACATCACGCTGGCGGCCGTGTTCATCGCCCAGGCCACGAACACGCCCATCTCGATGGCCGACCTGCTGACCATCCTGGCGATCTCGCTGGTCACGTCCAAGGGCGCTCACGGTGTGCCGGGCTCGGCCATTGTGGTGCTGGCCGCCACGCTGCACGCAATCCCGGCCATCCCCGCCATCGGGCTGGTGCTGGTGCTGTCGGTGGACTGGTTCATGGGCATTGCCCGCGCCCTGGGCAACCTGATTGGCAACTGCGTGGCAACCGTGGCCATCGCGGCCTGGGAGGGCGACATCGACCGCGAGCGCGCACATGCCGTGCTGGACGGCCGCAGCACGCCGCCGCTGGCCCCCGAGGTCTCGCCAGAGATGGCGCCCCCGGTAGCGCCACAATCGGCCGCATGAGCATCAACCAGACCCAGATCGCCCAGCAGGTGGTGGAATCCATCCTTGCGCAAAAGCTCTCACCCGGCGAGCGCCTGGGCGAGCAGGAACTGGCCGACCTCTTCGGTGTGAGCCGTACCCTGGTGCGCGAGGCGCTCATGCAGCTGCAGGCCCGTGGTTTTGTCGAAGTGCGGCCACGCCGGGGCTGGTATGTGGTGGAGCCTACGGTGGAAGACGCACGCGATGCGTTCTCGGCCCGGCGCATCATTGAGTCGGGCATCCTGGCCGATGCGGGCCGCCCGCTGCAGAGCGTGACCCGCCGCCTGCGGGCGCACATCGCCGAAGAACAGCAGGCCATCGAAGGTGCAGATGCAGCCACACGCGCCTTTCTGCTCGCAGACTTCCACGTCTGCCTGGCCGAGGCGATGGGACACCGCAGCCTGAGCGACATCCTGCGCGACCTCACGGCGCGCACCACCTTGGCAGCCTCGCTGTACCAGTCGCAGCACGCGGCCAGCCAGTCGTGCGCCGAACACGCCGCCATCGTCGAAGCGCTGGAAGCAGGCAACACCACGCTGGCCCGCGAACGCATGCTGGACCACATCGGGCATGTGGAAGGCGCCCTCAACCCCGGCCAGCCGCTGGTGCGGGACCGGCTGCGTGAATCCCTCGCACCGCTGACCACCCAACGCACCAAGGCGGCATCGACAGCCCTGAGCTAGCCCAAGCCGGTCGCGCCCCGGCCACAAACCTTCCAATCGCCTGCATCCACTGCAGGCGGGTATTTTGCTGCGCCCCTCTAAGGGTTTACCGGGATAAGCGCGTCCGGTCATTTTGTATACGATTTTTGTATGGACACTTGTGCACCATCCGGCTCAGGTGTCCCTTCCGTATTCATACCCCCAACCCCCGAAAGACTCGCATGAACCCGCCTGTACACCCCGTGGACGAACACCTACCTTTGGGGCGACTCACGGCGCTAGGCTTGCAGCATGTGCTGGTGATGTATGCGGGCGCTGTAGCGGTGCCGCTCATCGTGGGCCGCGCCCTCAACCTCACGCCCGACCAGGTGGCCAAGCTGATTTCGGCCGACCTGTTTGTATGCGGGCTGGTCACGCTGATCCAGGCGCTGGGCGCCTCGCGCTGGTTCGGCATTCAGCTGCCCGTGATGATGGGGGTGACCTTCGCATCGGTGGCGCCCATGGTCTCGATGGCGCAGACCACGGGCGGCACGGCCGGGGCCGGGCTTATCTTTGGCTCGGTGATTGGCGCGGGCGTGATTTCCATCCTGATCGCTCCGCTGGTCAGCCGCATGCTCCGGTTCTTCCCGCCGGTGGTCACGGGCACCATCATCGCGGTGATCGGCATCAGCCTGATGCGCGTGGGTATCAACTGGATCTTTGGCAACCCCGTGGGCCCCACGGCGCCCAGCGTGCCCAACCCCGAGCACCTCAAGTGGCTGGCCGATGCCCAAGCCGCTGCCGGAGCCCCCGGCTCTTCGCTGCCTCCGGTGCCCAAGGGCTTTGCGGTGGTGCCCACGGTGCCCAACCCCAAGTACGCGGACCTGACCGGCGTAGGCATCTCGGCCCTGGTGCTGCTGTCCATCCTGCTGATAGCCAAGTTCGCCAAGGGCTTCATTGCCAACATCTCGGTGCTGCTGGGCATCGTGATCGGCGCGGTGGTGGCCGTGGGCATGGGACTGATGAACTTCGACAAGGTGGCCAAGGCACAGTGGTTTGATCTGGTGCTGCCGTTCGAGATTGCCAGCCCTGTCTTCGACCCCATCCTGATCCTGACCATGACCCTGGTGATGATCGTGGTCATGATCGAATCCACCGGCATGTTCCTGGCCCTGGGGGAGATGACCGACCGCAAGGTGGACCAGGCGGCCCTCACGCGCGGCCTGCGCACCGACGGCCTGGGCACGCTGCTGGGTGGCATCTTCAACACTTTTCCGTACACCAGCTTCTCGCAGAACGTGGGGCTGGTCGCCGTCACCGGCGTCAAGAGCCGCTTTGTGTGCGTGGCCGGCGGCGTGATCCTGATCGTGCTGGGCGTGCTGCCCAAGATGGCCGCGCTGGTCGAGTCGCTGCCCACCATGGTGCTGGGCGGCGCGGGCCTGGTGATGTTCGGCATGGTGGCGGCCACAGGCATCCGCATTCTGGGCGGGGTGGACTTCAAGACCAACCGCTTCAACGCCATGATCGTGGCCGTATCCATCGGCGTGGGCATGGTGCCGCTGATCGCGCCCAACTTCCGCCAGTGGATGCCGCATGCCATCCACCCGCTGATCGAATCCGGTATCCTCCTGGCCTCGATCACGGCGGTGGCCCTGAACGTTTTCTTCAATGGCGCCAGCCGCGACACCTCCGCCGCTGTCAACGCCGCACGCCAGGCCGACGCCCACTAGGCCTGACGCCTGCACGCTGCCGAAAACCTGACACCGCCCGCGTGGCTCAGCCCCCTGTCCGCCATGGCTGCCAGGGGGTTTTGGCTTTAGAGCCTGTTCAAAGTCTTTTTGGAGATCGCATTGGAGTGCAATCGGGAGGAGTGGATGCGTCGGATGCGCCGCATGGGCTCATGCCCATGCAAGCAGCCGGGGCGTCCAATCGCCCGATTTCACTCCAACCCTGCGGGCAAGTGCCTTGCCGGGCGGTCTGCGGCGTTGCGGCGCTTGCCAATAGCACGGGCTATTGGCTGCACCCCGCGCCTTGCATCCCATCCCGGCAAGGGACTTGTGCGACTCCAAAAAGACTTCGAACAGGCTCTTATGCCGCATCCGCATAAACCTGCATGCCAGCCACCCACGCCATCGGGTACCCTTGTTTTGCATTCCGCCGAGGACTTCCAGGATTTCCGTATGACACAGAACATTTCCGCCGCCGAACAGGCCCTGCGCGACGCTGCGCGCGAATACCACCGCAACCCCACCCGGGGCAAGATTTCGGTCACCCCCACCAAGCCGCTCTCCAACCAGCGCGACCTGTCGCTGGCCTACTCGCCAGGCGTGGCCTATCCGTGCCTGGACATCGCGGCCGACCCCTCCAAGGCGTTTGACTACACATCGCGCGGCAACCTGGTCGCGGTGATCACCAACGGCACGGCGGTGCTGGGCCTGGGCGACATCGGCCCACTGGCCAGCAAGCCGGTGATGGAAGGCAAGGGCTGCCTGTTCAAGAAGTTTGCCGGTGTCGATGTGTTCGACATCGAACTGGCCGAGCGCGACCCCGACAAGCTCATCGAGATCATCGCGGCGCTGGAACCCACGCTGGGCGGCATCAACCTCGAAGACATCAAGGCGCCCGAGTGCTTTTACATCGAGCGCGAACTCAGCAAGCGCATGAACATCCCGGTGTTCCATGACGACCAGCACGGCACGGCCATCATCAGCAGCGCGGCGCTGCTCAACGGCCTGGAGCTGGTGGGCAAGCAGATCGACCAGGTCAAGATCGCCGTGTCGGGCGCGGGCGCGGCCGCCATTGCCTGCCTGAACGTGATGGTGGGCCTGGGCGTGAAAATCGAGAACGTCTTCGTGTGCGACTCCAAGGGCGTGATCTACGAAGGCCGCCCCGGGGGCTACGATGAGTCGAAGGCGCGATACGCGCAAAAGACCGACGCCCGCACGCTGGCCGATGCCGTCAACGGCGCCGACGTGTTCCTGGGCTGCTCGGCACCGGGCGTGCTCACGGCCGAGATGGTCAAGACCATGGGCCCCAAGCCCATCATCCTGGCACTGGCCAACCCCGAGCCCGAAATCCGCCCCGAACTGGCCAAGGCCGTGCGCCCCGACTGCATCATTGCCACGGGCCGCTCGGACTACCCCAACCAGGTCAACAACGTCCTGTGCTTCCCGTACATCTTCCGGGGCGCACTCGATTGCGGCGCCACCAAGATCACCGAAGCCATGAAGCTGGCCTGCGTGCGCCAGATCGCCGACCTGGCCAAGGCCGACATCAGCGAAGAAGTGGCCAGCGCCTATGCGGGCAAAGAGCTGACCTTTGGCCCCGACTACCTCATCCCTACACCGTTCGACTCGCGCCTGATCCTCAAGATTGCTCCCGCCGTGGCCAAGGCCGCAGCCGAATCGGGCGTGGCCACGCGCCCCATCGAAGACATGGAGGCCTACAAGGAAACGCTGTCGCGCTTCGTCTACCAGACCGGCATGCTGATGCGCCCCGTGATCATGGCTGCCAAGGCCCTGCCCGATGCACAAAAGCGCGTGGCCTACGCCGACGGTGAAGACGAACGCGCCCTGCGTGCCGCGCAGATGGCCATCGACGACAAGATCGCGCAACCCATCCTCATCGGTCGCCCTGCCGTGATTGCTGCGCGCATCGCCAAGGCCGGTCTGCGCATGCAGCTGGGCAAGGATGTGGAGGTGTGCAACCCCGAGGACGACCCACGCTTTCGCCAGTACTGGGAGCACTACCACCAGCTCATGAAGCGCAACGGCGCCTCGCCCGAAGTGGCCAAGGCCGCCGTGCGCCGCTCCAACACCATCATTGCCTCGCTAATGGTCAAGCTGGGCGATGCCGACGCGATGATCTGCGGCCTGGTGGGCACGTATGAAACGCACCTGGAACGCATCCACAGCATCATCGGCCGCCAGGAAGGTGCCCACAACTACGCTGCCCTGAACGCGCTGATGACCAACCGGGGCACGCTGTTCATTGCCGACACCTACGTGAACGAAGACCCCACGGCACAGCAGCTGGCGGACATCGCCTGGATGTCGGTGCAGGAGGTGCAACGCTTTGGCATCCCACCCAAGGTCGCCTTCCTGTCGCACTCCAGCTATGGCTCGTCCAAGCGCGCATCGGCCCGCAAGATGCGCGAGGCGCGCGACCTGTTCGTGGCCGCCCACCCCGAGATCGAGTGTGACGGTGAGCTGCACGGCGATGCCGCGCTGGAGCCGAACATCCGCAACGCCTACATGGCGGATTCGACCCTGACGGACTCGGCCAACCTGCTGATCTGCCCCAACCTGGATGCTGCCAACATCCTCTACAACGTGCTCAAGACGACCACCAGCGGTGGCGTCACGGTGGGCCCCATCCTGATGGGTGCCGCTGCCACGGCCTACATCCTGACCCCGGCTGCCACCGTGCGCCGGGTGCTCAACATGACGGCCCTGGCCGTGGCCAGCGCTGCCGCCCGGCCACGCTGAGCGCGCTGTGCCGTGCTGACCGTGCGCAGTCCATGATCAGGCCTGCCCACACACCGTTGCAACGGGGCCCACGGGCCCCGTTTTTCATGGGCAAGCCAACCCCTCAACCGGCGCATGCACCATTTCGGGAAACCCAGCATGCTGACGTGCACCACTTCGGTGAACAATGGGGCACAGCGAAACACCCGCGTACACAAACCGGGCATCGTTTTTGCTGACTGCAGGTGTATGGCCCCTGGATGGGGCCCATGCCTTCCCTCACCGCATTTCCCCTCGCCCGACAGGAGCCCCCGATGAAAAAGAGACTGTTCATGCAAACCGCTGCCGCCCTGGCCCTGATCGGCAGCACCTCACTGGCCCAGGCGCAGGCCACCACGCCCATCAAGTTCCAGCTCGACTGGCGCTTTGAAGGCCCCGCCGCGCTGTTCCTGCAGCCCGTGGCCAAGGGTTACTTCAAGGCCGCAGGCCTGGATGTGGCCGTGGATGCTGGCAACGGCTCGGGTGGTGCAGTGCAGCGCGTGGCCTCGGGCACGTACGACATGGGCTTTGCCGACCTGGCCGCCGTGATGGAGTTCCACGCCAACAACCCCGACGCGCAGAACAAGCCCGTGGCGGTGATGATGGTCTACAACAACACGCCCGCATCGGTCATGGCGCTGAAAAAGAGCGGCATCACCAAGCCCGCCGACCTGGCCGGCAAGAAGCTGGGCGCCCCCGTGTTCGACGCAGGCCGCCGCGCGTTCCCCATCTTCCAGAAGGCCAACGGCATTGGCGCTGTGACCTGGACGGCCATGGACCCGCCCCTGCGCGAAACCATGCTGGTGCGCGGCGATGTGGACGCCATCACCGGCTTCACCTTCACCTCGCTCCTGAACCTGGAAGCCCGTGGCGCCAAGGCCGCCGACGTGGTGGTGCTGCCCTATGCCGATTTCGGCGTAAAGCTCTATGGCAACGTGATCATCGCGTCTCCAAAGCTCATCAAGGAGAACCCGGCCGCCATCAAGGCGTTCCTGTCGGCCTTCACAAAGGGTGCCAAGGAAGTGATCGCCAACCCCGCAGCCGCCATCGAGCATGTGAAGGCACGCGACGGCATCGTGAACGTGCCGCTCGAAACCCGCCGCCTGCAACTGGCCATCGACACTGTCATCAACAGCCCCGACGCCCGCGCCGAAGGTTTTGGCCAAGCCAAGCCCGGCCGCCTGTCGCTGATGGCATCGCAGGTGTCGGACGCGTTCAACACCAAGACCCGCGTGAACGCCGACGATGTGTGGAACCCCAGCTTTCTGCCCCCTGCAGCCGAGCTGAACATCCTGCCGAAGAAGTGACACCCCCTGAGTCGCTTCGCGCCTTCCCCCTCTCTCGACTCGCTGCGCGAGTCGGGAGGGGGACGCCCCCGGTGCACGCCAGCGAAGCGCCGCCTACGCGGCAGGGCGGCCCTTGCACGGGGACGCTGGCCTGGGCTGCGCCCAGCATCAACCTCGGTGCACAAACACTACTCACTACGGACCTCTGATGCAGGCTGCTGATTCCTACTTTGTGGACTTCCGCGATGTCTGGCTCGCGTACAACGACGAGCTGCGCGCCAAGAACCAGTTTGCGGTGGAGGCCATCGACCTGCAGGTACGCCAGGGCGAGTTCATCGCCATCGTGGGCCCCTCGGGCTGTGGCAAGTCCACCTTCATGAAGCTGGCCACCGGTCTGAAGATGCCCTCCATGGGCAAGATCCTCATCGATGGCCAACCCGTGACGGGGCCGCTCAAGGTCTCGGGCATGGCTTTTCAGGCGCCCTCGCTGCTGCCCTGGCGCACCACGGTGGACAACGTGCTGCTGCCGCTGGAGATCGTCGAGCCCTACCGCAGCAACTTCAAGCAAAAGCGCAAGGAATACGAAGAACGCGCCCGCAAGCTGCTGCAGAAGGTGGGGCTGGCGGGCTATGAGGACAAGTTCCCCTGGCAGCTGTCGGGCGGCATGCAGCAGCGCGCCAGCATCTGCCGCGCGCTGATCCACGAGCCCAAGATGCTGCTGCTGGACGAGCCGTTTGGGGCGCTGGATGCCTTCACGCGCGAGGAGCTGTGGTGCATCCTGCGCGACCTGTGGACCGAGCAGCAGTTCAACGTGATCCTGGTCACGCACGACCTGCGCGAATCGGTCTTCCTGGCCGACACGGTGTATGTGATGAGCAAGAGCCCGGGCCGGTTTGTGGTGCGCAAGGAGATCGAGCTGCCCCGCCCGCGCGACCTGGAGGTGACCTACACCAAGGAATTCACCGACATCGTTCACGAACTGCGCGGCCACATCGGTGCCCTGCGAAAAGCCGGCGCGCCCATCCAGCAGTAACCCGAAGACCTTCCCACCATGCACAAGAAAACCGTAGAGCGCTGGTCCCCCTGGCTGCTGCTGACCGCCACCATCCTGCTGTGGCAAATCATCTGTTCGGCCTTCAGCGTCCCCGAATTTCTCTTCCCCAGCCCCTGGGTCATTGCCACGCAGCTGGTCGAGTTCAGCGGCGTGATCGCCGCCCACGCTTGGCGCACCTACTGGGTCACGATGGCGGGCTTTGGCATTGCCATTGTTGTGGGCGTGCTGCTGGGTTTTGTGATCGGCAGTTCTCGCCTGGCCTATGCCGCCGTGTACCCGCTGATGACAGCCTTCAACGCACTGCCCAAGGCGGCCTTCGTGCCCATCCTGGTGGTGTGGTTTGGCATTGGCGTGGGGCCTGCCATCCTCACGGCATTTCTCATCAGCTTCTTCCCCATCATGGTCAACATCGCCACCGGCCTGGCCACCCTGGAGCCCGAGCTGGAAGACGTGCTGCGCGTGCTCGGCGCCAAGCGCTGGGATGTGCTGACCAAGGTGGGCCTGCCGCGATCCATGCCGTACTTCTACGGCTCGCTCAAGGTCGCCATCACGCTCGCGTTTGTGGGCACCACGGTGTCGGAGATGACCGCCGCCAACGAAGGCATCGGCTACCTGCTCATCAGCGCGGGCTCGTCCATGCAGATGGGCCTGGCCTTTGCGGGCCTGATGGTGGTGGGTGCGATGGCCATGGTGATGTACGAGTTGTTCAGCTGGATCGAAAAGCGCACCACAGGGTGGGCACACCGGGGTTCGCAAGGCGAGTAGGTAGGGTACATCCCCCTGAGTCGCCTTCGGCGCCTTCCCCGTTCTCTCGAATCGCTGACGCGATTCGAGAGAACGGGGACACCGCCAGCGCGGCGGGGCGGACCTTGCGCGGCGGTTCTCGACCAGGCCGCGCCGGTTTCGACGATTGCGCTCCTTGCCAGTGCAAAGGATGCGCCGGCACTTCCTCTTCAGAAGCAATGGGCCGTATTTCCCGCGCTGCCAAAACGCCGCCGATATACTGCCCGCCCGTTGACCGCAGGACTCCCGGCATGCACCTGACCGCCCTTTTCCACCCCATCGCGGCGTTTGCAGCGCCCCCCGCCATCCGGATCGCCATCGTCACGGCGGCGACCCTCTGTCTGGCGGCATGTGGCAGCACGAGCACCAGCACCGCCCCCGCGCGCGCCGACGATTCCACCAGCGCGCCGCTGGTGACATCTACCCCCGCCCACATCCGCATCGGCATCGCCCTGGGCGGCGGCGCAGCCAAGGGTTTTGCGCACATCGGCGTGATCAAAATGCTGGAAGCCAACGGCTTCGCGCCCGCTGTGGTCTCTGGCACCAGCGCAGGCAGCGTGGTCGGTGCGCTGTATGCCAGCGGCATGAATGCGTTCGAAATGCAGGAAAAGGCTGTGGCGCTGGACGAAGCCAAGATCCGCGACCTGCAGCTCTCGTCCGGGGGCCTGGTGCTGGGCCAGAAACTCGAAGACTATGTGAACGAGCAGGTGCGCCGCAAGCCGCTGGAGCAGATGGCCAAACCGTTTGTGGTGGTGGCAACGCGCCTCGAAGATGGCGAGCGCACGGTGTTTGCACGCGGCAACACGGGGCAGGCGGTACGTGCATCGAGCAGCGTTCCCGGCGTGTTCCAGCCCGTCACCATCGGCAAATACCATTTTGTGGACGGCGGCATCGTGAGCCCGGTGCCGGTGGACGCCGCGCGCCAGCTGGGCGCCGACATCGTGATTGCGGTGGACATCTCCAACAAGGCCCGGGGCCAGACGCCGGGCAACATGCTGGGCGCGCTCAACCAGTCCATTGCCATCATGGGTCAGAAGCTGGGCCAGGCAGAACTGGCGCGGGCCGACGTGATCGTGCGCCCGCAGGTGCTGGACATTGGCGCCGCCGACTTCAGCCAGCGCGCCAATGCCATTGTGGAAGGCGAGAAGGCCGCGCTGGCCGTGATGCCGCAAATCCGCGAGCGTGTGGCCCAGCTCCAGGCCGAGCGCAGCAAGGCGGCGGCGCAGGCCCAGCAGAAGGCGGCCGAGGCGCAGTACCAGGCCTGTCTGGACAACCGCAGTCGCCTTCAGAAGCTGGCGGGCCTGGCCAAACTGGACGATTCCTGCCCGGCGCCCAAGTAGCCCGCGCAGCCGTCGGCGGCTCCGGGCGGGGTGCCCTTGGGGTACAGTCAACTGCGCCCTCACGCCGCACCACCGGCACTCCCACCACACCACGATACGCCCGTCCATGTCTTCGCCGTTCGCCGCCGTCAAGCCCAGCGCCAAGCTCTCCGACCAGGTGGCCAGCGCGCTGGAGGCCGAGATCCGTGCGGGCCGCATCCAGGCGTCCGACAAGCTGCCCACCGAGGCGGTGCTGGCGCAGCAGTTTCAGGTCAGCCGCACGGTGGTGCGCGAGGCCATCTCGCGCCTCAAGTCGCTGGGGCTCGTGGACTCGCGCCAGGGCAGCGGCGTGTATGTGCTGGCCCCCGGCATCGAACCGCTGCAGTTCGATATGCCCCTCGCCGCATCGCGCGAGGCGGTGATGCAGATTGTGGAAGTGCGCCGCGCGCTCGAAGCCGAGGTGGCCGAGCTGGCAGCCCTGCGTCGCACCGATGAAGACATTGCCGCCATCCGCGCCGCCATGCAGCACATTGCCGACGCCGTGCGTGCAGGCCGCGACGGTGTGGAGGAAGACGTACTCTTCCACCGCGCCATCGCCCAGGCGGCAGGCAACCCGTTCATGATCAGCACGCTGGACTATCTGGCGCAGTTTCTCAAGGGCGCCACCCGCGTGACCCGCGCCAACGAGGCGCGGCGCGCCGACTTTGCCGACGCCGTGACCCATGAGCACACGCAGATCGTGCTGGCCATCGAGGCAGGCGATGCAGTAGCTGCCCGCGCTGCGGCGGCGCAGCACATGAAGAACGCACTGGCCCGCATCGAACAGGCCGACCTGGCCTTCTGGGCCCAGGACGGCGCGCGGCTGGCACAGCCGCTGGTGGCGGCATCCGGTCCACTGGTCTTCTGACCTTGTTGGCCGCCCAGCGGCGCGGGGACCTTGAGGCGAGAAAAGGTTTCTCCGAATTGCTATTAAATCAATAGCTATTAGCGCTTAACAGATAAGCGCTAGATAGCAAAAAACCTTGTAAACACGAGCGTAGCGCCCGCCGCAGATGGCTACCGATACGGGTTAACCCGAAGCGGAATAGAACGCGGTAATTTGTATGATAACCATATAAACACATCAATCAAGGTGCCGACACGAGCTGCAAATCGGCCGCTTGCACTGACCCGTTGCTCCGTCTGCCACCCTTCCATCCCGAAGATATCCCTCACATGTCCACCCTCGCACTTCTCGGCATCGGCGCCGGCAGCATTGGCCTGCTCCTGTTGCTCATCATCCGCTGGCAGGTCCACGCCTTCGTGGCCATGATGCTGGTGAGCTTTCTGGTGGCGGTTGCCACGGGCATGCCCATTGGCGACATCATCAGCACGCTGATTGCGGGCATGGGCGGCACGCTGGGGTCTGTGGCCATCCTGGTGGCGCTGGGCTCCATGCTGGGACGCATGATCGAGGTCTCGGGCGGCGCAGCCAGCCTGGCAAACCGCTTCACGCAGTTGCTGGGGCCCACACGGGTGCCCATGGCCCTCACAGCTGCCGCGCTGGTGCTGGCCATCCCGGTGTTTTTTGATGTGGGCTTCATCATCCTGGTGCCCATCGTCTACGGCTTTTGCAAGGCGGCGGGTGTCAACCCCATCAAGTTCGGCCTGCCTGTGGCGGGCATCATGCTGGCCGCGCACGTGGTGGTGCCACCGCACCCCGGCATCGTGGGTGGGGCAGCCATCGTCAAGGGCGACATTGGCTGGATCACCATCATTGGCCTGGCCATCTGCATCCCGCTGGCTGCGCTGTCCCAGGTCGTGTCGGGCTGGCTCAACCGCAAGGGCTACCCCATGCTGCCCACCACGGCAGAGCAGTTTGCGGCCTTTGGCAACAGCGAAGACAGCACCGCGTCCAAGGCCCGCAGCGCACCGGGCGTGGGCACGATCATGGCGCTCATCCTGATCCCGCTGGCCCTCATCATGGCAGGCACCACCGGCGCCACCATGCTGCCCAAGGGCGACAGTCTGCGCAATGTGCTGGGCTTCATCGGCTCGCCCATCTTTGCGCTGATGGTGGCCGTGGGCTTGGCCATGTTTCTGCTGGGCCGCAACCAAGGCTGGAACCGCGAGCGCACCAACGCCATCATGGAATCCGCCCTGCCCCCGGCCGCCACCGTGATCCTGGTGACCGGCGCGGGCGGCGTGTTTGCCAAAGTGCTCACCGCCAGTGGCATTGGCGCTGCGCTGTCGCAAAGCCTCACGGCCACGCACCTGCCACTGATTTTGCTGGCGTTCATCATCTCGCTGGCCCTGCGCGCCGCACAGGGTTCGGCCACTGTGGCCATCATCACCACCTGCGGCCTGCTGGCCGATGCGATGGCGGGTGGCGGGTATTCCCCCTTGCAAATCGCACTGCTCACGGTTGCCATTGGCTTTGGCAGCCTGGGCCTGTCGCACGTCAACGATTCAGGCTTCTGGATCGTGACCCGATACCTGGGCCTGAGCGTGGGCGATGGCCTGCGCACCTGGACCGTGCTGACCACTGTGCTGGGCCTGGCGGGCTTTGCCCTGACTGCCCTGCTGTGGGTGGCCGTTGCCTGATTTTTTCTCTTTGCTTTAGAAAGACACCACTATGACCCAACCCACCGTCGGCATCATCGGCCTGGGCGCCATGGGCGCTGGCATTGCCAAAACCTTGCGCAACAACGGCTTCGCCATCCACGTGTGTGACGTGCGCCCCGGTGTGGCCGACGCCTTCGTGGCAGAAGGCGGCACGGCCCACGCCACCACCGCTGCGCTGGCTGCGGTGAGTGATGTGGTGGTGTCGGTGGTTGTCAACGCTGCGCAGACCGAGAGCGTGCTGTTTGGCGACGATGGCAAGGGCGGTGCAGCCAGCACCATGCGCCCCGGTAGCACTTTTGTAATGTGCTCCACCGTGGACCCCAACTGGTCTGTGGCACTGGAAGCCCGCCTGAACGCGCTGGGCCTGCACTATGTGGACGCGCCCATCTCCGGCGGCGCCGCCAAGGCCGCATCGGGCCAGATGACCATGATGACCTCGGCCAAGCCCGAGGCCTATGCTGCAGCGGGCGCCGTGCTCGATGGCATGGCCGGCAAGGTGTACCGCCTGGGCGACAAGGCGGGCGCGGGCAGCAAGGTCAAGATCATTAACCAGCTGCTGGCCGGTGTGCACATTGCCGTGGCCGCCGAAGCCATGGCCCTGGGCCTGCGCGAAGGCGTGGACGCTGCAGCGCTGTACGAGGTCATCACCCACAGTGCGGGCAACAGCTGGATGTTTGAAAACCGCATGGCCCATGTGCTGGCGGGCGACTACACGCCGCTGTCGGCTGTCGATATCTTTGTGAAGGACCTGGGCCTGGTGCTGGACACCGCACGCGCCAGCAAATTTCCCCTGCCACTGGCCGCTACCGCGCACCAGATGTTCATGCAGGCATCCACCGCAGGCTTTGCCAAGGAAGATGACAGCGCCGTGATCAAGATCTTCCCCGGCATCACTCTGCCGGAAGGGAAGGACAAGGCATGACACGCGCGTTGCTGGGCTGCATTGCCGACGACTTCACCGGCGCCACCGACCTGGCCAACAACTTGGTGCGCGCCGGCATGCGCGTGGTGCAGGCCATGGGCGTGCCCACGGCATCTTTGGATACCGAGGCCGATGCCATCGTGGTTGCACTCAAGTCGCGCACCATCCCCAAGGACGAGGCAATCGCCCAGTCGCTGGCTGCGCTGCAGTGGCTCAAGGCGCAGGGCGTCGAGCAGATCTATTTCAAATACTGCTCCACCTTTGACAGCACGGCCGAAGGCAACATCGGCCCTGTGACCGATGCGCTGATGCAGGCCCTGGGCACCGACTTCACCATCGCCACGCCCGCCTTCCCCGACAACAAGCGCACCGTGTTCAAGGGTTACCTATTTGTGGGCGATGTGCTGCTGAACGAGAGCGGCATGCAAAACCACCCGCTCACGCCCATGACCGACCCCAACCTGGTGCGCGTGCTGCAAGCGCAGACGGCCAGCCGCGTGGGCCTGATCGACCACAGTGTGGTCGCACAGGGCGAGGCTGCCATCCGCGCGCGCATCGACCAACTCAAGGCCGAGGGTGTGCGCATGGCCGTGGTCGATGCGGTGTCCAACGCCGACCTGCTGCGCCTGGGCCCTGCGCTCAAGGGCATGCCGCTGGTGACGGCCGGCTCGGGCGTGGCCATTGGCCTGTCGGGCAACTTTGGCGTGGCTCCCAGCAACGAGGCAGCCCGCCTGCCCGCCGCGCAGGGACTGCAGGCCATCGTGTCGGGCAGCTGCTCGGTGGCGACCAACCAGCAGGTCATGGATTTCATCAAGGCAGGCAAGCCAGCCCTGGCCATCGACCCGCTGCGCATCGCCGCAGGCGTGGACGTGGCCGCCGAAGCGCTGGCCTGGGCCGAAGGCCACCTCGGCCAAGGCCCAGTACTGGTGTATTCCACCGCCGAACCCTCGGCCGTGCGCGCCATTCAAGGCAAACTGGGCTCCGAAAAAGCCGGTGCCATGGTGGAGGAAACCATTGCCGCCATTGCACGCGGCCTGGTGCAGCGCGGTGTGCGCCAGCTCATCGTGGCGGGTGGCGAAACCTCCGGCGCCTGTGTGCAGGCACTGGGCATCACGCAGATGCGCATTGGCGCGCAGATTGACCCCGGCGTGCCGTGGTGCCATGCGGTGGCACCGGACGCCAAGGACGGGCTGCACATCACGCTGAAGTCGGGCAATTTTGGTAGCACCGATTTTTTCACCAAGGCTTTTGCACAATTGTTGGCATGACCTCTACCCCCGCCTTCATGGATGAGCGCCAAGCCCGCGACGAAATCTGCCGCGTGGGCCGCAGCCTGTTTGAGCGGGGCTATGTGCATGCCACCGCAGGCAACATCAGCGTGCGCCTGGCCGACGGTTACCTCATCACCCCCACCGATGCCTGCCTGGGCACGCTGCAGCCCGAGCGGCTGGCGCGCCTGGACGCACAAGGCCAGCAGGTGGCGGGCGACCGGGCCAGCAAAACCATTGCGCTGCACCGCCAGATTTACGAGGCATCGGCATCGACAGCCGTACCCGCCCGCTGCGTGATCCACACCCACAGCACGCACCTGGTGGCCTGCTCGCTGCAAGCCGACACGGCTGCGGGTGGCCAGCTGGCGCCCGATGCGCAATTGCTGCCCCCTATCACGCCCTACTTCGTCATGAAGGTGGGCCGTGTGCCGCACATCCCCTACCACCGCCCCGGTGACGCCGCAGCGGCAGCGCTGGTGGCGCAAACCATCACCCGCTATGCCGCACAGGGCAGCCCTGTGTGCGCCGTGATGCTGGCGCGCCTCGGGCCCAATGTGTGGCACGACACGCCTGCCGCCGCCATGGCCGTGCTGGAAGAGCTGGAAGAAACCGCACGCTTATGGATGCTGTGCCAGCCCCGCCCCACGCCGCTGACCGAGCCCCAGATTGAAGAGCTGCGCCAGAGCTTTGGTGCCCACTGGTAGCTGGGAATGGACAGGCTGCGCCCATGGCGCGGGGACGAAAGAACACACACAAGGAGACAAACCATGACCCTTTCTTTCTGGCGCAAAGCCTTTGCCCCCGTGCTGCTGGGCGTGCTGGCCACAGGCGGCGCATCGGCTGCGGACTACCCCGCCCCCAAGCATGGCGAATGGGTCGTCAAGGACTTCCGCTTCCACACCGGCCAGACCTTGCCCGAACTCAAGCTGGCCTACTCCACCGTGGGCGAGCCCACCGGAGAGCCCGTGCTGGTGCTGCATGGCACCAATGGCTCGGCAGAAAGCATGCTCACCCCCGGTTTTGCAGGCACGCTGTTTGGCCCTGGCCAGCCGCTGGATGCACGCAAGTACTTCATCATCCTGCCGGACGCCATCGGCACCGGCCGCTCCAGCAAGCCCTCAGACGGCCTGCGCGCCGCCTTTCCGGCCTACAACTATGACGACATGGTGCAGGCGCAGTACCGCCTGTTGACCGAGCACCTGGGCCTGCGCCATGTGCGCGCCATCATTGGCAACTCCATGGGCGGCATGCACACCTGGGTATGGGCCCAGCGCTACCCCGAATTCATGGACATTGCCGTACCCATGGCCTCGCTGCCCACCGCCATGTCGGGCCGCAACTGGATGATGCGCCGCCTGCTGGTCGATGCCATCCGCAACGACCCCGAATGGCAGGGTGGCAACTACACCCGCCAGCCCCGCAGCCTGCAGTTCGCGTCGGTGTTCTTTGGCACGGGCACCAACGGCGGCAACCAGGGCCTGCAAAAGCTGGCTCCCACCCGCGCTGCGGCCGATGCGCTGGTGGAGCAGCGCCTCAAAGCCCCTTTCCGTGGCGATGCCAACGACCACATCTACCAGTGGGAAGCATCGCGCGACTACGACCCCGAGCCCGGGCTGGAACGCATCACTGCGCGCGTGCTGGCCATCAATTCGGCTGACGATGAGCGCAACCCGCCCGAGCTGGGCGTGCTGGACAAAGCCATCGCCCGCATCCCGCACGCACAGGCCTACGTGATCCCTGCCAGCACCGACACCCTCGGCCACAGCACAGTGGGCCTGGCGCGCTTTTACCAAGACCGGCTGGCGCAGGTGCTCACCAGCGCACCGCGCCGCTGACCGCTTTTTTCTCAGGAACCTTTCATGCCCCGCTTTGCCGCCAATCTGTCCATGCTCTACAACGACGTGGACTTTCTCGACCGTTTTGCCGCCGCTGCCCGCGATGGCTTCAAGGCGGTGGAATACCTCTTCCCCTACGCCTACCCGGCGCAAGAACTAGCCACCCGGCTGCAAGCCAACGGCCTGCAGCAGGTGCTGTTCAACGCGCCGCCCGGCAACTGGGATGCGGGCGAGCGCGGGCTGGCCTGCCTGCCGGGGCGTGAGGCCGAATTCCGCGAAGGCATTGCCAAAGCCGTCGAATACGCCCAAGCCCTGCAGTGCCCCCGCATCCACGTGATGGCCGGGCTGGTGCCCCAAGGGGCCGATGCAGCCACCGTGCGCGCCACCTACATCGCCAACGTGCGCTACGCTGTCGAGCAGGCTGCACCGCACGGCATCCAGATCCTGCTGGAGCCCATCAATGGCCGCGACATACCCGGCTTCTTCCTGAGCCGCCAGGACCAGGCCCACGCGCTGATCGCCGAGATCGGTGCCACCAACGTCAAGGTGCAGATGGACCTGTACCACTGCCAGATCGTGGAAGGCGACCTGGCCATGAAGGTGCGCCAGTACCTGCCCACCGGCAACGTCGGCCACTTCCAGATTGCCGGTGTGCCCGAGCGCCACGAGCCCGATGTGGGCGAGATCAACTACACCTATCTCTTCAACCTGCTGGACAGCCTGGGCTACGACGGCTGGATTGGCTGCGAATACCGCCCCGCGCGCGGCACGGCAGCCCACGCCACCAGCGACGGGCTGGGGTGGCTCCAGCCCTGGCTGTAAGCCGCACGGCTACCGGCAGCCTACGCGCCATCAATACGCCTTGAAGTTCGCCGCCACCCGCTGGTTCAGGTAGTCACCCGCAGCAATCGCCGGGTACTTCTTGCCTGGCCCTTCGATGATGGCGTCGCGGTTGGCCTGGGCAAAGAAGGCGATGCTGTAGCGCGGGCCCATGTACTCGCCCGGCAGCGGGTTCTTCACACGGTGGAAGTTGCTGGGCAGCTGGTCGTCGCTCCAGCGCATCAGCATGTCGCCGATATTGCAGGTGATGGCCTGCTCGTCGGGCTCCACCGAGGTCCAGGCCTGGGTGTCCATCTCCTTGCCCGGGCACACCTGCAGGCCGCCCTGGCCCTGGCGCTGAAAGAGCAGGGTCATGCAATCAAAGTCGGTATGCGCCCCGGCGCGCCACAGGCCCAGGCTGGCTTGTTGCTCGGGCGGGGTCGCAAAGTAGTGCAGCAGGCGCAGGGTGCTTTGGTAGCTGGCCTGTGCTGGGTCATGCGCGCGGGCAAAGAAGGCCTCGTCAAACCCCAGCTTCCACGCAAAACACGACAGCACCTGCATGGCCACCTGCCAGCACTGGCCCTCAAAGTTCAGCATGGTGGATTGAAAGCCCGCCAGCTCCTCGTCGGTGGGCCACAGTCCTGCCATGTGCGGGCGGGTGATCTGGTACGACTCCTTCTGGTCCGGTGTACCGGTGGAGGGGCGCACCTGCGCGCGGCTCTCCCAGCCCACGTTGAGCGCCTTCTTGAGCGGGTACTGCGCCTTCACGGCATGCGGCAGCGCAAAGAAGCGCTCGGTCATCGCAAAGGCTTTGTGCACCTCGGCCAGGTCAATGCCGTGGTTCACGATCTGGAAAAAGCCGACATCGACTGCGGCGTCCCACAGCTGGTCGGCAATCTCGGTCTTGCGCTGAGCAAAGTGGCTGAGGTCGATGCGGCGGATCTCGCGGCTCGCGGTTTCCGAGCCCATCGCGCCCATGCGCGTTTCTTTTTGCAGCTCGGCGAGGTCGTAGGTGGCGGTGGTGGTGGTCATGCAGTTCTCCTGAAGACAAGTGGAAGGAAGAAAGGCCCTCCCGCTGGGTGCTCCAAGAGCGTCTGGCACCGCCTGCAGCGGCCGTCCGTTCAACCCTTGAAGCCACGGTGTGCCAATGCACACCGCTGTGCGCACAGCGGGCTTCAAGAGCAATTTCCGACTGGCATCGCGTCGTGCAGGACTGCACAGGGGGCAACGCAGTGAACGCTTCTACTCTTGCCAATGGCGATGCAAGAAGAATGCCCACAACGCCTTGCGTTTGTGCCCGCGCAGAGTCAGAGCGCTTGTGTACAGCGCGCCGAAAGCCATGCATACATGTCACTGATTGTGATTGGCATGCCAAATGCATAGCGCCCCGCACCACAACGGCGGGCGTGCAGACGGCCTGGCGTTGAACAACGAAGAGCACACCACCACACCATCGACGGAGACACACCATGTACGCGCTCATGTCTGCACGCCCTGCCAGTTTTGACGACCCCACGCCCATCAACGACACCGACGGCACCTACCTGCGCCAGGCCATCGCGTGGTCGTGCACGGCACGAGCGCGCGGCAACCGTCCGTTTGGTGCGGTGGTCATCAGTGCCGAAGGGCGCCTGCTGGCCGAGGCCTACTGCAACACCACCGAAACCGGCGACTGCACGGGCCATGCCGAAACCAACGCGGTGCGCCAGCTCAGCCCCCGCGTGGGCCGCGATGCACTGGCCAAGGCCACGCTGTACTCGTCGGCCGAGCCCTGCGTGATGTGCGCAGGCGCAATTTTCTGGTCTGGCATTGGCCGCGTGGTGTTTGGCATTGACGCCGTTCGCTTGCGGGTCTATCGCGGCGAGCGAGCGGAACAACGCGATGCAGAGCTGTCCTGCCGCGATGTGTTCGCAGCATCGCCCCATCCCATCGAGTGCATTGGCCCCGCGCTGATCGAGGAGGCCAGCGTTCCCCACATCGGCTTCTGGAAAGCGTGAAGCGAGCAGTAGCGCGCAAAATCGCTGTCTTCTACCTGTTGTCTCTTGCAAGCCGCGCATCCCGCACCCCGCCCGTCCATGACTGAAACCGAAACCGATGTCGCCTCAGGCGCACTCCTGGGCCGCGCCAAACAAGGGCGCGAGCGCATCCTCACCGCCATCCGCGAGGCGGCGGTTGCCGAGTTCAGCCGCCATGGGTTCAAAGGGGCATCCACCAAGGCCATTGCCGAGCGCGCGGGCCTGACCAAGCCCCAGCTGCACTACTACATCAGCAGCAAGGAAGAGCTGTATGAAGAGCTGCTGTACTCGGTGCTCAACGGCTGGTCGGGCGCCTTCATTTTTGACAGCAACAGCGACGATCCCAAGAAGGTGTTGAGCAGCTACGTGCGCAAGAAGCTCGACTACGCGCTGGACAACCCGGGCCTGTCGCGCATCTTCACCACCGAGGTGCTGGGCGGTGGGCGCAACCTGGGCAAATACTGGCCCGTGGCCGTCAAGTCCACCCAGCAGAAGGTGGACCTCATCAACCGCTGGGTTGCCGAAGGCCGCATGCGCAAGGTGGACGCCAAGGTTTTGCTGATGCAGATCTGGGGCATGACGCAGCACTACGCCGACTACGGCGTGCAGGTGCACATCATGCTGGGCCTGGCGCCCGACGAGCCCATCGACCGCGAGCCCATCGTGCGTGAACTCACCAGCTTTGTGCTGCTGGGCTGCGGCCTCGCACCAGACTAAGGCCCCCGCCCCATTCTGGGCATCCCTCGGGTGCCCGAGGGGCGAATCCCGGGCAATTTGCACCAGCACGCGGCGTCAAAAGCCCCTTTCAGGCCGCGTTGATCCACCACAAAGACGTTTGACCGTTTTCTGTGGCTGGCACAGCCTTTGCAATAGTTTGACCAATCGATCAAATCACATGGTCAAACAATGCAGACAGCCCCTGACACCGCCAGCGCCGCCCGCACAGAACACACGTTCGAGCTGATCCTGCAGCGCAGCCAGATGCGCTTGCCCGTTGGCCCCGGCGAGAGCATGGCCGACGTGCTGCACCTCGCTGGCGTGCCGCTGGAAACCCTGTGCGAGCAGGGCGTGTGCGGCACCTGCGTGACCCGCTGGCTGGACGGCGAGCCCGACCACCGCGACAGCTGCCTGAGCGCTGCAGAGCAAGCCACCCACGTCGCCGTGTGCTGCGCGCGCAGCCACAGCCCCACGCTCACGCTGGACCTGTAGGCCCATCCCCAACAACCCGAAGGACCCCCGCCATGCGCATCCTCGTGATCTATTGCCACCCGGTAGAGACCAGCTACAACGCAGCCCTGCACACCGAGGTGGTGCAGCAGCTGCGCGGCGCGGGCCATGAGGTGGACGACTGCGACCTGTACGCCGAGGGCTTCAACCCCGTGATGACACGCGAAGAGCGCCTGGGCTACCACGAGGTGCCCAGCAACCAGTTGCCCGTGCAGGGCTATGTGGACCGCCTGCTCTGGGCCGAAGCCGTGGTGTTCTGCTTTCCCACCTGGTGCTTTGGCATGCCGGCGATGCTCAAAGGATTTTTCGACCGCGTGCTCATGCCCGGAGTGGCCTTTGACATCAGCGACCCGCACAACGTCAAGCCGTCGCTCACGCACATCCAGCGCATCTCCGCCGTGGTCACCTACGGCCGCCCCCGCTGGACGGCCCTGTTCATGGGCGACCCGCCGCGCAAGTCCATCACCCGCTACATGCGCCTGCTCACTGGTGGCAAGGCGCGGGTGGACTACCACGCCTACTACCACATGAACGTGGCCACACCGCCCCGGCTGGCGGCCTTCAAAGCCCGCGTGGGCCAGGCGATGGCGCGCTTTGCATAAGACCACGTTCTAAAGGCCACGGCATGCACGCATCCAACACCCCCGACCACATCCTGCGCGCCCGGCTGCCGCGCTGGCTGCTGCCCTCCGCGTGGCCGCAGCAGGGCCACCAGCCCGCACTGGCCGACCTGCAGCTGGCCCAGGGCCGCATCGTGCAAGTGCTGCCCCACGGCACCCAGCCTGCGCTACACGGCGCTGTATGGGACGTGGCAGGCGCGCTGGTGCTGCCCGGCCTGGTCGATGCGCACACCCACCTGGACAAGGCCTTCACCCTGCCGCGCATGGGAGAGGTCAAACCCGGCCTGCTGGGCGCCATCGAGGCCATGATGGTGGATCGCCAAAGCTGGACCGAAGCCGACATCCACGCCCGCGCCAGCCGCGCGCTGCAATGGGCCTACGACGCAGGCACCGTCCACCTGCGCACCCACTGCGACTGGTGGGAGCCCGACGCGCAGCCACTGGCCTGGAACATGTTGCGCGCACTGGCCCACGACTGGGCCGACCGCATCACGCTGGAGCGCGTGAGCCTGATCCCCTTGCACCTGTATACGGACCGCAGCGCCGCCCTGCGGCTGGCCGCCACCGTGGCCGCCAGCGGCCCCGGCGCGTTGCTGGGCGGCTTTGTGCATTCCACCAACTGGGACCCGCAGGCGCTGCGCCACCTGTTGGAAGCCGCACAACACCATGGCCTGAACGTGGACCTGCATGTGGACGAAGAACTGCACCCCGGCGCCCAGGGCTTGGCGACCACCGCCGCACTGCTCAAAGAACTGCGCTTTGAAGGCCATGTGGTCTGCGGCCACACCTGCGCGCTGGCCGCACAGGACGAGGCCACGGCCCTCGCCACGCTCGATTCCGTGGCACAAAGCCCCATCACCCTGGTCACGCTGCCCATCACCAACCTGCTGCTGCAGGACGCCACCACCGGCCGCACGCCGCGCCAGCGTGGCCTGACGCTGGTGAAGGAGGCCCGTGCACGCGGCATCCCGGTGCTGGTCGCCAGCGACAACGTGCAAGACCCGTTCTGCCCCGTGGGCAGCTTTGACCCGCTGGAAGCCCTGGCCACGGGTGTGCTGGCTGCGCAGCTGGATGCACCTTTCGACCAATGGAGCGAATCGCTGTGCCGCGCCGACTGGCTGTGCACCCGCCGCACTGGCACCACGGCGCTGCCGCTGCAGCCTGGCACGGTGGCTGACCTGCTGGTCTTCACGCAGGCTGACCACTGGGGCTTTCCGTCCCGCACACAAGGCGCGCAGGGCCGCATCGTGCTGCGCCAGGGCCGCGTCGCCAGCGGCCATGCACCGGCTGCCTGGCATGTGCCCACCACCCCATCCGCAAGGAGCCTCGCATGAGCCCCACATCTGCGCCCGTACCTGCGCCAGGTATCGCCCAGCCCCTGGCCCGCTACGCCGCGTGGCGCCGCGCAGGCGACTTCATCTACCTGAGCGGGATCATTGCCGTGGACCCTGCCGCCAGCCGCATCGTGCGTGGCTACGACGACATCCCGCATGAGGCCGCCACGCTGATTGGCCGCACGGGCGAGTTCAGCAGCGACATCAAGGAGGGCCCCATCCTCGCGCAGAGCTGGTATGTGCTCGACCGCATTCGCCAGACCATCGAGGTCGCCGGCGGCCAGATGTCCGACGTGTTCAAGCTGGTGCAGTACTTCAAGAACCTGGACCACTTCCCACAGTACAGCCGCGTGCGCAAGCTGTTCTTCCCCGGTGAGCCACCCGCATCCACCGTAGTGGAAGTGAGCGGCATGTTGCCCACGCCCGACATCCTGATCGAGGTCGAAGCGACCGCCTACCTGCCCCAGCGCTGAGCCACCCCCAACACCCTCACGAAAGTCTTTCATGCTGCACGGCTACAACCCGCCCCACCGCTACCTGCCCTACCTGAGCTGGACCGAGATCGCCGACCTGCCGGACAAGGAGAACACCGTCATCGTGCTGCCCACGGGCGCCACCGAGCAGCACGGCCCGCACCTGCCCTGTGCGGTGGACACGGTGATCAGCGCGGGCGTGGTGGGCCATGCGCTGGCGCGCCTGCCGGCCGATGTGCCTGCGTTCGCGATGGCGCCGATCACCTACGGCAAGTCTGAAGAGCACCTGCACTTCCCCGGCACCGTCACGCTGAGCGGCGAGACCCTGCTGGCCACCATGAACGAGGTGGGCGAGTCGGTGTACCGCGCGGGTTTTCGCAAGCTGCTGTTCGTTAACGGCCACGGCGGCCAGCCGCAGGTGATGGAGATGTGTGCGCGCGAGCTGCGCCTGCGCCATGGCGACTTCATTGTCGTACCCAGCTTCACCTGGCGTGTGCCGCATGTGGCGGGCAAGTACCTGTCCGACACCGAAAAGAAACTGGCCATGCACGCAGGCCACGCCGAGACGGCGTTGATGCTGGCGTTGGCTCCCGACACCGTGCACATGGAGCGTGCGGTCGTCAACTACCCGCCCGTTTTTGACTCGCCCCTGCTCTCACCTGACGGCCGCCCGGCCTGCGCCTGGAGTGCGCGCGACTTCGGCCCCAGCGGAATCATTGGCGACCCGCTGCCCGCCACGGCCGAACAGGGGCACGCCATCCTCGACTCGCTGGCCGTGAGCTGGGCCGCCGCCATCACCGAGCTGCACAAGCTGCAGTGGGCACCGCGCACCGAGCCCACCTGGGGCCGCGCCAATCACACCGGGCACGTGGAGCACTCCAGCGCACTGGCCTGAAACCTGCAAACGCTACTGCAAAACCGTTTCGCCTTCCCCTTCGTTGTCCCTTCGTTCCACCTCCACCACCCTACCGGAGTACCACCATGATGAAGACCACCTCCCGCTTTTCCACACTTGGTGCAGCCGCGCTGCTCGCTGTTGGTGCCGTCGGCACCATGCAAGCCCACGCGCAGGAAAAGTTCACCTACATGACCAACTGGTACGCGCAGGCCGAGCATGGCGGCTTCTACCAGGCGGTGGCTACGGGCCTGTACAAGAAGTACGGGCTGGATGTGACCATCAAGATGGGCGGCCCGCAGGTCAACATCGTGCAGATGATGGCCGCCGGCCAGGCCGAATGCGTGATGGGATCGAGCGACCTGCAGATGATCCAGATGCGTGAAGGCGGCGTGCCCGTGGTCAATGTGGCGGCCGTGTTCCAGAAGGACCCGCAGGTACTCATCGCGCACGAGGACGTGAAGAAATTCGAAGACCTCAAAGGCAAGACCATCCTGATCGCATCGTCGGCCCAGCGCGGCTACTGGCCCTGGCTCAAGGCCAAGTACGGCTTCACCGACTCGCAGACGCGCCCCTATACGTTCAACATTCAGCCCTTCGTGGCCGACAAGAACGCCGCCCAGCAGGGCTACCTGACGTCCGAGCCCTTTGCCATTGCCAAGGCGGGCGTCAAGGCCAACACGCTGATGTTCAGTGACCACGGCTACCCCGCCTACGCCACCACCATCTCGTGCATGGAAAAGACGGTAAAGGACCGCAGCGCCGCCGTGGCCTCGTTCGTCAAAGCCTCGATGGAAGGCTGGAAGAGCTACCTGGCTGACCCCGCCCCCGCCAACGCGCTCATCAAGAAAGACAACCCCAACATGACCGACGAGCAACTGGCCTACAGCGTGGCCAAGCTCAAGGAGTTGGGCATGGCGACGGGCGGCGACGCAGCCACCATGGGCATCGGCATCATGACCGACGCGCGCGCCAAGGCCAGCTACGACTTCCTGGTGGAGGCCAAGCTCATCGACCCCGGCAAGGTGAAGCTGGCCGAGACCTACACCACGGCCTTCGTCAAAGACCTCAAGGTTCTTCCTTGATCCCCCCTGAGTCGCTTCGCGCCTTCCCCCAAGGGGGACAAAGCCCTCGCTGCGGGGCGGTCCTTGCTCGGCGTTCGCTGGCTCGGGCCGCGCCAGTTTCCAGCGGCTGGAGCCAAGCCAAGCGCTACGACAGATAAGCCCCAACGCCCTGACACAGCGGCCAGCCTCCCCGGCCACATCCATCGAAAGGCACCACCATGTCCATTCCCGCTGCCTCGCCACCTCTGGCACCCGCGCCGCGCCCCACGCCCGCCGTGGAGGTGCTCTCCGCCGAAAAAACCTACCCCAACGGCACCCAGGCCCTGCTGCCGGTAGACCTGACCATTGAGGAAGGCGAATTCGTCACCCTGCTCGGCCCCTCGGGCTGCGGCAAGAGCACGTTGCTGAAAATGGTGGCGGGCCTGCTGGAGCCCACCGACGGCCGCCTGCACCTGTGGCGCAAGCCCGTGGCGCAGCTGGACGAGAGCGGCAAGAAGATGGCGTTTGTCTTCCAGTCGCCCACGCTCATGCCCTGGGCCAGTGTGCAGACCAATGTGCGCCTGCCACTGGACCTGGCGGGCGTGCCGCGTGCCGAGGCCGATGCGCGCGTGACCGAGGCACTGGCGCTGGTGGGCTTGTCAAAGTTTGCCAACGCCCTGCCCCGTGCGCTGTCGGGCGGCATGCAGATGCGCGTGTCGATTGCGCGCGGCCTGGTCACCCAGCCTGACCTGCTGCTGATGGATGAGCCCTTTGGAGCACTGGACGAAATCACGCGCCACAAGCTCGACGCCGACCTGCTGGATCTGTGGCGCAAGAAGAAGCTCACCGTGATCTTTGTGACGCACTCGATCCACGAGGCGGTGTTCCTCTCCAGCCGCGTGGTCATGATGGCCGCGCGCCCGGGCCGCGTGGTCGAAGAGTTCCGCATCGACGCGCCCTACCCCCGCACGGCCGACTTCATGGTGTCGCCCGAATTCAGCCGCTATGCCAAGCTGCTGCAGGACAGCCTGCTGCGCGCCAGCGTGGACACCGAGGAGACCGTGGCATGAGCACCCCCTTCCCTTCCGCACCGATGGCGTCGCCCGTGGTCACCGCCCACCCCGCAGCCGCACCGCGCTCAGCGCCTGCAACAGTCGCTGCCAAACCTGCCGCCAAGGCCACACCCAAACGCCCGCCGCTCATGGCCCAACCCCGCGTGCAGCGCGTGGTGTACCCCGTGCTGGTCGGCCTGGTGCTGATCGCGCTGTGGCAGGGGCTGGTCACGGCCATGGAGCTGCCACCCTACCTGGTGCCCTCACCCATCTTGATGATGAAGACGCTGTTCACCGACTGGGCCGCCCTGGGCGGCTCGCTGTGGGTCACCGTCAAGATCACGGTGCTGGCCTTTGTGGTGGCCACCGTGGCGGGTGTGCTCATCTCGTTCCTGTTTGTGCAGAGCAAACGCATCGAGACCGCGCTCTTCCCCTACGCCGTGCTGCTGCAGGTCACGCCCATCGTGGCCGTGGCGCCGCTCATCATCATCTGGGTGAAGGACCCGACGGCCTCGATGGTGATCTGCGCCGCACTGGTCGCCCTGTTCCCCATCATCAGCAACACCACGCTGGGTTTGCGCAGCGTGGAGCCTGACCTGCAAAGCTACTTCCAGCTCAACCGCGCCACGCGGCTGCAGACGCTGCTGCGCCTGCGCATCCCGAGCGCGCTGCCCTACTTTTTTGGCGGGCTGCGCATTTCCAGCGGCCTGGCGCTCATAGGCGCCGTGGTGGCGGAGTTTGTGGCGGGCACCGGGGGCCAGGGTGCGGGGCTGGCGTACCAGATTCTGCAGGCCGGCTTTCAGCTCAACATCCCGCGCATGTTTGCTGCACTGCTGCTGATTTCGCTCACTGGCGTCGCCTTGTTCGTGCTGATGGCCTGGCTCACCCGTGTCGCCCTGGGCGGCTGGCACGCCAGCGAAACGTCGCACGACTAGCCCTTTCAACCCCATCGCCAACACACCGCGCGCAGCCACTGGCGCGCGGCAAGGGCTTTCTTTTGCCCAAAACGGCCACCAGCGGCCAAGGAGATACCGACATGACCACCACCGCCCATCAACTGCCCGACCTGCTGCCCGGCCTCGACTGGATCGCCGACCCGCTGCGCGTGGGCCGCCTCTCACAGGACTTTGCCTGGTTCAGCCCCGTGCTCAAGCGTGACCTGGCGGGCAAGCGCGGCGACATCGCCGTGCGCCCGCGCACCGAAGCAGAAATCCACCAGGTGGTGGCCGCCTGCGCCAGCGCGGGCATTCCCCTCACCGTGCGCGGCAGCGGCACCGGCAACTACGGGCAAAGCACGCCGCTGCACGGCGGCGTGATCCTGGACCTGTCGGGCTACAACGCATTTGGCTGGGTGCGCGGCGGTGTGGGCCGCGCGCAGTCGGGCATCCGGCTGGCAGACTTTGATGCGCAGGCCAAGCCCCATGGGCAAGAGCTGCGCTGGCTGCCCAGCACCTACCGCAGCGCCACGCTGGGCGGGCTGTTTGGCGGCGGCTTTGGGGGCGCAGGCTCCATCAACCACGGCCCGCTGGCCGCGCCCGGCAACGTGCTGGCCGTACGTGCGATGACGGTGGAGCCCGAGCCCCAGGTCATCGAACTGCGCGGCCCCGAGGCCATGCTGCTGCACCACACCTACGGCACGAACGGCATCGTGCTGGAGCTGGAAGTGGCCCTGACCCCCGCCGTGGAGTGGACCGAATGCATCGCCACCTTCGAGCAGTTTGACGCCGCGCTGGACTTTGCCGACCGCTTTGGCAGCGCCCCCGGGCTGGAGAAAAAAGAGGTGTGTTTTCTGGCCGCGCCCATCCCGCAGTACTTCACCAGCCTGGCCGAGCACCTGCCTGCCGACCAGCACGCGGTGCTGCTGCTGGTGGCCCCGCACTCCGAGGCCGGCATGCGCGACATGGTGGCGCAGCACGGCGGCCAGGTCACCTACCGCAAGACGGCCGACGAAGTGGCCAGCAGCCACAAGACGCTGCTCGAATACACCTGGAACCACACCACCCTGCACGCCCTCAAGGTGGACAAGGGCCTGACCTATATCCAGAGCGGCTTCAATCCCATGCACCGCCTCAAGCAGGTGAAGGCGCTCGAGGCCGCGCTGAAAGGCGAGGTGATGATGCATCTGGAATTCTTGCGTACCAAGGAAGGCGCCTTCAACTGCAGCGGCCTGCAGATCATCCGCTACACCACCGAAGAGCGCCTGAACCAGATCATGCAGATCTACCGCGACCACGGCGTGCAGATCAACAACCCACATGTGTACATCGTGGAAGACGGCAAGCAGAACAACCTGGACCCGGCCGTGGTGGGCATGAAGAGCCGCTTCGACCCGCAGGGCCTGCTCAACCCCGGCAAGCTGCGCAGCTGGTATGCGGCAACACAATTGGCGCCCGAGACAAAGCCAGCGCGACAAACTGCCTGAGAGCGCCTCACAAACTTCCCTGGCGTCGTTGTCCCACCTTGCCGTACTCCTTGTACTGCCTGAGGCCGAACGCCTAGGGATGGCCGCTTCGCTGAGTTTTTTGAGCCGCTCTAAGTCCATCCCGCCCACCACTGCGCCCTCGTCCACAAGGCGAGAGGAAGGAAGCTCAGGTCAGATCCATCCGCTGCGCGCCAACCACTGCACCAGCAGCCGTGTCACCGTTTCAGGTTGCTCCATGGTCAGCATGTGGCCGCTGTCCGGCAAGAGGTGGTGCTCAGCACCGGGCACCAGCGCCGCAATCTCAGCCGAACATTCGGGCGGCGTGAGCTGGTCAGCCTCGCCGCATACCACCAGCACCGGGCAGGCCACGCCGGGCAGGTGCTGGCGGGCATCGGGCCGATGGATGACGGCGCGGTTCTGGCGAACCAGGTGGGAGGCGCCTGCGTCCAGCACAAAGTCGAGATAGGCCTGCACCAGCTCAGGCCGCGTGGCGTTGTCAGGATGAAAGGCAAAGGCCACGTTGGGCTCGATCACTTCGCGCAGGCGGCCTTGTTCAAAGAGTTCGATAGCGGCTTCGCGCAGCGCCCGCATATCCGGCGTCTCGGGCCGCGCGGTGGTGCCCAGCAGCGCGAGCCCGGCCACACGCTCCGGCGCTTGGCGCGCGGCTTCCATGGCGATCATGCCGCCCATCGATGCACCGGCCAGCACCAGTGGCCCCGCGTGCTGTGCCAGCAGCCGGGCGGCAAAGTCCTCGATGGTGTGCAGACCCACATCCTGGTGGGCCGTGGCGACACCGGGGCGCAGCGCGGCGGGCAGCAGCGGCAGCACGCCGCGCCACATGCGTTCATCGGCCGCGAGGCCGGGCAGGAGCATAAGTTGGGGGGAATGGGACATGGGTGAATCAGGGCATCACCAAGTTGGTGCGCGGTCAGCAAAAGGGAGACAGCCTCGGGAGCGGGGCACGGACCGCACATTGTGAACAGCCGATGACCGCTTGTCACCGCCCCCGGAATAGTTGCCCGCGATGGCTCGGGACTTGCTAGCATGGCCTGCATATGCCTATCCACGCCGCGCTCCACCACGTCACGCATTACCAATACGACCGGCTGGTAGGCCTCGGGCCACAGACCATCCGATTGCGGCCTGCGCCCCACTGCCGCAGCAATGTGATTTCGTACTCGCTCAAGGTGGAGCCCGCGCAGCACTTCATCAACTGGCAGCAGGACCCGTTTGCCAACTACCAGGCGCGGCTGGTCTTCCCCGAGAAGACGCGCGAGTTCAAGGTCACGGTGGACCTGGTGGTGGAAATGGCGGTGTACAACCCCTTCGACTTCTTCCTGGAGCCCGAGGCCGAGAACATCCCTTTCAAGTACAGCAGCGATGTGCAGCAGGAGCTGACGCCCTACCTGGCCACCGACCCGATGACACCGCTGGTGCAGGCCTATCTGGACAAGGTGGACCGCAGCAAGCAGCGCACCATCGATTTCCTTGTCAAGCTCAACCAGCAGGTATCGCAAGACATCCGCTACCTGATCCGCATGGAACCCGGCGTGCAGACGCCCGAGGAAACATTGCAAAAGGCCAGCGGCTCGTGCCGCGACTCGGGCTGGCTGCTGGTGCAGCTGCTGCGCCACCTGGGCCTGGCGGCGCGGTTTGTGTCGGGCTACCTGATCCAGCTCACACCCGACGTGAAGGCGCTCGATGGCCCCAGCGGCACCGACCACGACTTCACCGACCTGCACGCCTGGTGCGAGGTCTACCTGCCCGGCGCGGGCTGGATCGGCCTGGATGCCACCAGCGGCCTGATGGCGGGCGAGGGCCATATCCCGCTGGCCTGCACACCCCAGCCCTCGGGCGCCGCGCCGATTGAAGGCGGCGTGGACAAAGCCGAGGTGGAGTTCAGCCATGAGATGCGCGTCACGCGCATCTTTGAATCGCCCCGCGTGACCAAGCCCTACACCGAAGACCAGTGGCAGGCCGTGCTGGCGCTGGGCGAGCGGGTGGACGCCGACCTGGTGGCGGGCGATGTGCGCCTGACCATGGGCGGCGAGCCCACCTTTGTGGCCGTGGGCGACCGCGACGCGCCCGAGTGGAACACCGATGCCCTGGGCCCCACCAAACGCGGCTTTGCCACCGAACTCACGCACAAGCTGCGTGCCGAATATGGACAGGGCGGCTTCCTGCACTTTGGCCAGGGCAAGTGGTACCCGGGCGAGCAGCTGCCGCGCTGGGCGCTGTCGATCTGCTGGCGCGCCGACGGCCAGCCCGCGTGGCAGAACCCCGCGCTGTTTGCTGACGAACGCAACCCCTCGCACTACACCAGCGCCGACGCCGAGCGTTTTGTGCGCCACCTCACGCGCAAGCTGGGCGTGACGGACCGCTACATCCAGCCCGGTTATGAGGACACCTTCTACTACCTGTGGCGCGAGCGGCGCCTGCCGGTCAACGTGGACCCGTTTGACGCGCGCCTGGACGACGAGCTGGAGCGCGCCCGCCTGCGCCGCGTGTTCGAGCAAAAACTCGACAGCGTGGTGGGCTATGTGCTGCCGCTGCAGGCAGGCGAAGGCGCGGGCACGCTGGCGGGCAGCGTGTGGAGTACCGGGCCGTGGTTCTTCCGCGATGACCGCATGCTGCTCATCCCCGGCGATTCGCCCATGGGCTACCGCCTGCCGCTGGACGCCCTGCCCTGGGTGAAGGCATCAGACACCGAGCACCTGATCCCGCAAGACCCGACCGCGCCGCAGGGCCCGCTGCCCGCTGCCACCACGCTGCGGGCGCGGTATTCCGTTGCATCCGGCCCGGTCACCGGCGACCGCGACCTGCCCTACCTGGCGGGCGCCACCGCGCCGGGCGAAGCACGCCGCGTGGCGCAAGGCACTGCGGGTGGCGACCACGCGCGCCAGGCCGGGCAGCCCGACCCGCATGCGGGTACGCAGCCCCCGGGCAAGTTCCAGTCGGCCGCAGGCCTGTCGCGTACCGCCCTGTGCGTGGAGGTGCGCGACCCGCGCCGTGCCAGCGGCCCCAAGGCCGAGAAGGTGGGTGAGAAGTACGGCGTGCTCTACGTCTTCATGCCGCCCCTGGCGCGCCTGGATGACTACCTGGACCTGCTGGCCGCCATCGAAGCCACGGCCGAAGAGCTGGGTATGAAGATCGTGCTGGAAGGCTACCCGCCCCCGCGCGACGCACGCCTGAAGGTGCTGGCAGTCACGCCCGACCCGGGCGTGATCGAGGTGAACATCCACCCCGCCAGCCATTGGAAGGAGCTGGTGCAGCACACCGAGTTTCTGTACCAGGCCGCGTGGGAGACGCGCCTGTCGGCCGAGAAGTTCATGACCGATGGCCGCCACACCGGCACCGGCGGCGGCAACCACTTTGTGATGGGCGGCGCCACACCGGCCGACTCGCCGTTCTTGCGCAAGCCCGAGCTGCTGGCCAGCCTGCTGCTGTACTGGCACAACCACCCGAGCCTGAGCTATTTGTTCAGCGGCCTGTTCATCGGCCCCACCAGCCAGTCGCCGCGCGTGGACGAGGCGCGCAACGACCAGCTGTACGAGCTGGAGATTGCACTGCGCGAGATCGAAACCAACCGCGCGGTCTATGGCCAGGACATGCCGCCCTGGCTGGTGGACCGCACGCTGCGCAACATCCTGGTGGACGTGACGGGCAACACGCACCGCAGCGAATTCAGCATCGACAAGATGTTCTCGCCCGACAGCAGCACCGGCCGCCTGGGCCTGCTGGAGCTGCGCGCCTTTGAAATGCCGCCCCATGCCCACATGAGCGTGGTGCAGCAGCTGCTGCTGCGCGCCCTGATCGCCCGCTTCTGGAAGACGCCCTACCGCGCGCCCGCCGCCCGCTGGGGCACCGAGCTGCACGACCGCTGGATGCTGCCCACCTTCATCCAGCAGGACATGCACGATGTGGTGGCCGAGATGAACGCCGCAGGCTACGCGTTTGACGCGGCCTGGTTTGCACCGCAGTTCGAGTTCCGCTTCCCCATGGTCGGCACCGTCAAGTCGATGGGCGTGGAGCTAACCTTGCGCAATGCGCTAGAGCCCTGGCATGTGATGGGCGAGGAAGGCTCGGCCGGTGGCACCGTGCGCTATGTGGACTCGTCGCTGGAGCGCATCGAGGTGCGCGTGACGGGCATGAACGAAAGCCGCCATGTGGTCACCGTCAACGGCCAGCCGCTGCCGCTGCAAAGCACCGGCACCACCGGCGAGTTTGTGGCAGGTGTGCGCTACAAGGCCTGGAACCCGCCCTCGGCCCTGCACCCGACCATTGGCGCCCATGCGCCGCTCACGTTCGACATCGTGGACACCTGGATGAACCGCTCGCTCGGCGGCTGCCAGTACCACGTGGCGCACCCGGGCGGGCGCAACTACGACACCTTCCCGGTCAACGCGTATGAGGCCGAAAGCCGCCGCCTGGCGCGCTTCTCGCGCATGGGCCACACGCCGGGCAGGCTGGCGGTGCCGCCTGCGACCATTGAACTGCCGGGCAGCCGGGAGTTTCCGTTCACGCTGGATCTGCGGCGAAAGATGCGGAGGTAGAGAAGCCCCCCTGAGTCGCTGCGCGCCTTCCCCCCAGGGGGACGACGCCCTTGCTGCGGGGCGGCCCTTGCTTGGCGTCTCTGGCATCGGCCCCGCCAGTTTCGACGGTGCGGGTTACCCGCAGAGTGTTGTCGACCAAATGCCCGAAAATCGAGCGCAGTGAACCACCTCAACGACAGCCTCCCCACCCCCGACCCTTCTGACAGCGCAGCCCAGTTGGCGGCTGCACTGGCGCCTGCTGCGGCGGCCGGGCATTTTGACGAGCTGCGGGGTGCCACCGTGGCGGGCGCCCCCGATGCTGCCACTGCAGCAACCACTCCCAAATTTATAGCAAACAACCCAGATATCACTGGCGCCTGGGCCCAATTCTTCGATCAATTGGGGCCCGAGGGCTTCCAGGACCTGGACCGGCGCATGCAGAGCCTGCAGCGCCAGGTGCGCGACAACGGCATCACCTACAACGTCTATGCCGACGCCGACGGCCCGCAGCGGCCCTGGTCGGTGGACCTGTTCCCGCTGATCCTTTCGCAGGGCGACTGGGCGCACATCGAGCGCGGCGTGCTGCAGCGCGCGCGCCTGCTCGACCGCGTGATGGCCGACGTGTATGGCCCACAGGAGCTGCTGCGCACGGGGCTGCTGCCCAGCGCGCTGGTGCAGGGCCACCCCGGCTACCTGCGCGCCATGCATGGCGTGCAGCCCGTGGGCGGCACCCATTTGCACATCGCTGCGTTCGACATGGCGCGCGACGCGCAGGGCGACTGGTGGGTGGTGACGCAGCGCACGCAGGCGCCCTCAGGCCTGGGGTATTTGCTGGAGAACCGGCTGCTCATCTCGCGCCTGTTCCCCGAGGCGTTCAGCCAGATGCATGTGCAGCGCCTAGCCGCCACCTACCGCGCACTGCTCGACGGGCTGCGGCAGATGAGCCCGGCGGGGGCGGATGCGCGCATCGTGCTGCTCACGCCCGGCCCGTACAACGAGACCTACTTTGAGCACGCGTACCTGGCGCGCTACCTCGGCCTCACGCTGGTCGAAGGCAACGACCTCACGGTGCGCGACGCGCGCCTGTACCTCAAGACGCTGCACGGCCTGCAGCCGGTGCACGGCATCCTCAAGCGCCTGGACGACGAGTTTCTGGACCCGCTGGAGCTGCGCAGCGACTCGCGCCTGGGCGTGCCCGGCCTGCTGCAGGCCATCCGCGCGGGCAACGTGCTGGTGGCCAATGCGCCGGGCTCGGCGTTCCTCGAATCGTCGGCGCTGCTGGGCTTCATGCCTGCGCTGTCGCGCCACCTGCTGGGCGAAGAGCTGGCCCTGCCGTCGCTGCCCACCTGGTGGTGTGGCGAGCGCTCGGCCATGCAGGCAGTGCTGCCGCAGCTCGCGCACAGCGTGATCCGCCCCACCTGGCCCATGGCGCAGCGCGTGCCCGTGCTGGGCGGCGCGCTGTCGGCGCAAGACCTGGCGCAGTGGTCCGCGCGCATCGAGGCCCAGGGCGATGAATACACCGTGCAGGCCCACCTGCCGCTGTCGCAAATGCCCACCTGGCGCACCAAGGACACGGAGGGTGCCGCGCCGGATAGCAGCCCCATCGCCCCCCGCTCGGTGATGCTGCGCGTGTTTGCGGTGTGCGACGGCCCGGGCTCCTGGCGCGTATTGCCGGGCGGTCTGGCCCGCCTGGCCCAAGGCGACAGCGGCATCACGTCCATGCAGCGCGGCGGCAGCAGTGCCGACGTGTGGGTACAGACCGATGGCCCCGTGGACACCACCACGCTGCTGGCCCACAACCTGGCCGCGCCCGCCGTGGTGCACCGCAGCCGCCAGGTGACCAGCCGCGCGGCCGAAAACCTGTTCTGGCTGGGCCGCTACACCGAGCGCACCGAGAACGTCACGCGCCTGGCGCGCATCACGCTGCAATGCCTCAATGGGGAGGACCAGACCTCTCAGCCGCTGCTGACCTGGCTGAGCGCTATGGGCGTGAGCCAGGGGCTGGTGCTGCCGACCGTGCCTGCGGCCGGGCAGGCACGGCGCGTGTTCGAGCGCTCGCTGATCGCCGGGCTGACGCAGCCCGCGCAGGTGACCAGCGTGGGCTACAACCTGCGCGGCATTCTGGGTGCGGCCTCGGCCGTGCGCGACCGTTTGTCGCAGGAACACTGGAACCTCATCGTGCGCGCCGAGGCGGAGTTTTTTGCGCCCCGCACAGGGGCCGAAGACGACGGCGACTATTCGCCGCTGGACGCGCTGCGCCAGCTGGAAGGGCTGAGCGGCCACACCGCAGCCATGACGGGCCAGCAGACCGACCGCATGACCCGCGACGACGGCTGGCGCCTGCTGTCCATCGGGCGCCACCTGGAACGCCTGGGCTTTCTGGCCTCGGCGCTGGAAAGCGGCCTGCAGACCGGCGCCGTGCACGATGAGGGAGGCTTCGAGGCCATGGTGGCGCTGTTTGACAGCACCATCACCTTCCACGCGCAGTACCAGCAGCGGCGCGACATGCCGGCCCTGCTGGACCTGCTGGTGATCGACCGCGACAACCCCCGCTCGCTGGCCTGGGTCGCGCAGACGCTGCGCGGGCGCATTGCCAAGATCGAAGCGGCCGCCGGTACGCCCGCAGAGTCCGCGGCCACGGGCATCCCCGAAGCGTCCGACCTGTCGCTGGTGGCCCTGTGCGCGCAGGATGCCGAAGGCCGCAATACCGCGCTGGAGGATTATCTGGGCCGGTGTGTGCGGGGCGTGATGGGCTTGTCGGATGTGCTGGCCACGCGCTACTTCACCCACTCCATCGATGCGTTGCGGCACAGCGTAGGAGCTTGACCATGAAGCTGCGCGTCATCCACGAAACGGTGTACCACTACAGCCCGGCGGTGCAAAACGCCCAGCACATGGCCCATCTGCGCCCGCGCACCGGCGTGGTGCAGCGCGTGCTGACCCACAGCCTGCAGGTGGACCCCGCCCCAACACAGTGCAACATGGTGCAGGACGTGTTTGGCAACACCCGCGCGTTCTTCAGCCTGCCGTTCACCCACGAGCAACTGCGGGTGCGCGCCGAAAGCCTGCTGGAGACCCTGCCCGTGCCCGCCGCACCGCCCAGCGAGCCCTGGGAGGTCGTGCGCGAGCGCCTGGGTTATCGGCGCGGCCAGCCCTACCACGCGGCCACCGAGTTCAGCTTTGCGTCGCCCTATATTCCCCGGCATGCCGACTTTGTGGCCTATGCCGCCGAGAGCTTTGCACCCGGCCGCCCGCTGATGCAGGCTGCCCGCCACCTGATGTCGCGCATCCATGCCGACTTTGCCTACACCTCCAACGCCACCGACGCGGGCACGCCCGCGCTCGAATCGCTGCGGCTGCGCCGGGGCGTGTGCCAGGACTTTGCCCACGTGATGATCGGCTGCTTGCGCAGCCTGGGCCTGGCGGCGCGGTATGTGAGCGGCTACCTGCTGACCGAGCCCCCGCCCGGGCAACCCCGGCTGGTGGGGGCCGATGCCTCGCACGCCTGGGTGTCGGTGTGGTCACCGGCAGCCGACGAAAGTGATGGCGCTTCAGACGACAACACCTGGTTTGACCTGGACCCCACCAACGACCGCGCGGCGGGCGAGGACTATGTGACCCTGGCCATCGGCCGCGATTTTTCGGATGTGTCGCCGCTGCGCGGCGTGATCCACGGCGGCGACCACCATGTGCTGCAGGTGGGCGTGACGGTGGAGCCGGTGCCCGCCGCTACGGCCGCTATGGCCGCTGCGCCAGACGCACCAGATACACCCCTCACACCGCCGCAGGCACCAGAAAGTCCCGGCTGATCCGCGCGCCCAGGTCGTTCACCCGCTCCAGGAACTGGGTGAGGTAGGCATGCAGTCCATGGGTCAGGATTTCATCGATGCGTGCGAACTTGAGGTGCGCCAGCAGCCGCCCCGCGTGCCGCTGGGTCTCGGCCGACTGGCCGCTGCCCAGCATGTCGAGGTTGCCCAACACCTCTTTCATGCAAGCGTGCAGTGAGCGGGGCATGTCGGCCCGCAGGATCAGCAGCTCGGCCACACGTTCGGGCGTGATCACGTCGCGGTATACCTTGCGGTAGGTCTCGAAGCCCGACACGCTGAGCAGGATGGCGCTCCAGTGGTAGAAGTCGTAGTCTTGGTCCTGCGCCGTGGCCGCGCCCATGAAGTCGCTCTGCACCGCGTGAAACTTCACATCCAGCAGCCGCGCCGTGTTGTCGGCCCGCTCCAGAAAGGTGCCCAGGCGCATGAAGTGCAGCGCCTCGTCCTGCAGCATGGTGCCCACTGTCACACCCCGCGAGAGGTGCGAGCGGAACTTCACCCATTCGAAGAATCGCGCCGGGTCCTGCTCCAGTGCACCGCTGGCGATCAGGCGGTTCACTTCGAGCCAGGTCTGGTTCTGGATCTCCCAGGCCTCGGTGTTGAGCGCACCGCGCACGGCCCGCGCGTTCTCGCGCGCGGCCTGAAGACAGGCCAGAATGGACGAGGGGTTGGAAGGGTCCTTGACCATGAAGTCCAGCACCTTGGCAGGGGTCACTTCGCCATGCTGGGCGGTGTAGGCGGGCAGCAGCTCGCTGATGGACAGCAACCCTTGCCAGCCCTGCTTGGCGACTTCGGTCGATTGCGGCAGCAGCGCGCTCTGGTAATTCACATCCAGCATGCGCGCCGTATTTTCGGCGCGCTCGGTATAGCGTGCCATCCAGAAAAGATGGTCAGCGGTGCGGCTCAGCATGGTCGCGCCCTCCCTTGGCGTCGTGTGTGGCTCGGTACTGGCTGCTCAAGGGGTTTCAATAGCCCCATGGCAGACACCTAGCAAGTTCCAGGCCGCCACCCTTGTCGCTCTTTGATGCAGGCAAAAAAACCAAGAAAAAATGGCGCTATCGCACGTCCTTGCTGGTTGTTTTGCTATTTTTTTTGACGTTTTGTTTGGGAGCCGGTGCGGGCTGCGGAGCCGGAGCGGCGACTGGGGCGGGCCGCCGGGCGGCTTCGCGCACCACGTCATGCACAAACCGCAGTTTGGCCAGCACCTCGCCTGCCAACGCAAACGGATAGGCATCTGGCTGCCCCAAGCTGCGGGTGAGGCTGTTGAGCAGCAGTGTCAGCGGCACCAGGTGCTGCACCATCGACTGGAAATCAGGCGCCGGGCTGGCGAACGGGTCGATGGCGCTGCTGCGCTGCGCCCCATAAATGCCCGGGATCGTGACCTCGGTAGCGTAGCTGGCCGACGTCTCCAGCAGATCGATCATGTGCAGGTAATGGGCCCATGTTTCGGCCCAGTCTTCCCAGGGGTGGGCAGCGGCATAGGCGCTGACATGGTGGTCGGCCCAGTCGCCCAGGTCGTTGCCCTTGGCGTAGTGAGCCTCCAGCGCGGCGGCGTAGTCCTGGCGCTCATCGCCAAACATCTGGCGAAAATCTTCCAGGCGGCCGCCGTCGCGCACCAGCTGGTCCCAATAAAAATGGCCGGACTCATGCCGCAGGTGGCCAATCAGCGTGCGGTAGGGCTCACCCAGCGCGATGCGGCGGCGTGCGCGCTCATCGTCATCGGCCTCGGCCACATTCAGCGTAATCGTTCCGCTGTGGTGGCCCGTTAACACCGGCGGACCACCGGGCACCTCGGCCAGAAATTCAAAAACTGGTCCGGTGCGCCCGGGGGCGGGCTCCAGGCCCAGGCGGGCCAGGCTGTAGAACAGGCGCCGCTTGGCGGCCTCGATCTGCATCCAGCGACCCATGTTCGCGGGCTCTGACAGATCGGGCAACACCCGGGTCTGGCGGCACGACACACACAGTTCTGCATAGTCGTTGGCAGGCACGGCAAAGTTGCAGGCCTGGTGTTCGGTATGGTTGCGGCACATACGGTACAAGCGACCGCTGTAATCCGAACCACCGCGCCCGCCCCGGCGGCGCCACAGGTCGGCGCCATCCTGCGGCGCAGGCGCCAGGGCCGCGATGGTCAACACATCGGGCAAAAATGCCAGCGCGCTGCCACAGTGCAGACACTGCACGCTGTCGAAAAAAACCAGATGACCGCAATGGTCGCAATTGAATACCCGCATGGTGTGGAGCTTATACCCGGTAGGGTGTGGCAAACGAGCAAGACCCAGGGGTATGCCTGCTGGCGCCCCATGAAAAAAGCAGGCTCCAGGAGGTACCCGGAGCCTGCTCAGCGGTCAGTGCCTATGCGCTACCGGCAGGAAGCCCGCAGCGCAATGTTCAGGCAATCCGGTCAGGGACGAACCACGATGCTGTTGCGCACTTCACGCACATTCTTGGTGTTGCGTGCAATGGCTTCAGCCTGGTTCTTTTCAGCCTGCGACTTGGCAAAGCCCGAGAGCTGCACCGTGCCGTTGAGCGTTTCCACGCTGATCGACGTGGCGGAGACGGATTTGTCTTCAGCCATTTTTGCCTTGACGGCGGTGGTGATGCCGGCGTCATCTACATAGGCGCCAACGGTCTGTTGTTCACGGGCCACCGAGCAGCCCGTGGCCGTGATGATGGTGATGCCAGCGACAGCGGCAAAGGCGAGTGCACGTGCGTATTTCATGGTGTTGTCCTTGTTTGAAAATGGTTGGGAACGCGGGTGCTGGAAGATTGCAATCTGCCGGTCTGTTGCACCCTCCGCGACCGGCGGACTGTAGGGATAGAGACAGGCTTCAGTAGGCGTGCTTGCGGCGCGACATCCAGAGCACCAGGGTTGCGAGTACGGCACCCGATGCTGCGGCGATCACCATCGATTTGCCGGGTTGCTCCGCCACATACTTGGTGGTGGCGTCTGCTGCATGCTGCATCTGGCGACGGGCACGGGCACTGGTTTCTGCGCAATAGCCGATGCTGCGGGCTGCCAGATCCTGGGCACGCGCTGCCAAGTCGTCAATGACGGGGTCGGTCTGGCTGCGAAGGGCACGTACGCCTTCTTCTGCTTTTTCCAGCGAGGTGTTAGCGGCCGTGCGGGTGGACTGCACGGCGTCTTGGGCGCTTTGCAGCACATCATCTGCGAGATGGCGTGCGCCGTTGGCAACTTTGTCGGTAGCGGTCTGGATACTCATGCGGAAACTCCTTGAAGGGGTGGATGCGGAATGCTTGGTTTCACGGCCGGGGCGTCAGCCCTTTTTGAGCAGACCCAGTACAAAGGTCACAACCGCCATGATGACGAACACGAAGAACAGAATCTTGGCGATGCCCACGGCACCGGCAGCAATACCGCCAAAGCCGAACAGGGCTGCGATCAGCGCGATCACCAGAAAAACAACTGCGTAGTGCAACATTTCTTTCTCCTTCTCCTCTTGAGGGGGCCGGTTGCCGGCGGGTGGGTTGGCACATGAATTTCAGCGCCTGGAATCCACTTTAAGGAGCATGGAGAGTCAAAGATGCCGGTGCCCGGCGCGCCAGCCTGTCGGCGGTGCAGCGGGCCGCCTGTAGGACGGCGCGCTGCGGCTCGCTATCCCTGGCCCAAGGCCGCTAGGTCAAGCGGCCAGAGAGGGCGGCTGCGACGACGCCTCGGCGCCATGGCGCTGCAGCGGGAGCACGGCAGAGACCAGGGTGCCATTGCCCGGGCGCGAGGTGATGGACAGCCTGCCGCCCGCAGACTCCACGCGGTGGCGCATTCCCGACAGCCCATGCGAAGTGGGACGCACCGTGGCGGGATCGAACCCCTCGCCATCGTCGCGCACCTGAACTGCCACATGCGTGGGGTAACCGTGTACCGACACCAGCACCTTGCTGGCCTTGGCGTATTTGCCGATGTTGGTCAGCGCCTCCTGGACCATGCGGTACACCGTGAGTTGCGAGGCATCAGGCAACTGCACGGATTCCAGGCTCGTTTCCACTTCGATACCTGCGCGTTCGGCATATTCGCGCGTGAGGATCTCGATCGCGGCCGTCAGGCCGAGGTTGGAGAGCGATGAGGGCCGCAGGTCTTCAATGATGCGGCGCTTGAGCGCAATACCGCTGTTGAGCGTTTCGGTCAGGTGCTTGAGCCGCTCTGCCACCTCGGGGGCGTTGGCGTCGATCCTGGACTTGAGCCGCGCAACATCCAGCTTGGCCGCAGTGAGCAGTGCACCCAGCTCATCGTGCAGCTCGCGCGCAAGGTGCCCACGCTCATCTTCACGTACTTGCTGCAGATGGTTTGCCAGCTCGGAAAGAGTTGCGGTACGGGCCTTTACAAGGCCTTCCAGGCGGTCCCGTTCGCGCTCCAGCAGGGCCTGTTCGCGCTGGTTGACGACCTGCAGCGCCTGCGCCTGGCGCAGATACATGTAGAACGCCAGCAAGCCAATGACCGTCACCGTGGCAATGCCAATGCGCGACAGCATGAGCGACTGCTCGATCTGGTCCTGGCCTTGTTTCACGTGCATGTCGCTGCGGGCAATCAACTCCAGTGCGTGCTTGCGGATAGCCTCCATGTGCTCCTTGCCCACATCGGTATGCAGGATGAACTTCCAGGCATCTTCATTGCCCTGTCGGCGCAAACGCAGGCTCAGTTCCATCTCCGCGAGCTTGCGGGATATCTGCCGCGACAGCAGCGCAAATTCCTGCATGTCTTCGGGGGCATCCATGAACAGCCCGCGCAAGCCGTCCAGGTTGGTCTGCACGGTAGCCACTGCCTTGTCGTATGGCTCCAGATAAGTCTCGTTGCCGGTGAGCAGGTAGCCACGCTGCCCGGTCTCCGCGTCCAGCATGCTCTGCAGCAACAGGTTGACGGCCTTGCGCGTGTTCTGACCGTGGCTCATCTGCTCCACCGCATCTTGTGAGCGCATGTGACCCGTTTCGTTGATACCCACCAGCACCATCGCCGCCAGCAACGCCATGGGCAGGCTCAAGGCCATCTTGCGGACCTTGGGCAGCCAGATGCGGGTGTTTTCTTTAAGACTCATACGCGGTATTCTGGATAATGTGTGAAGACCGGGCACCACCCTGCCAACAGGGATGACGTGCCGGAGAAGCTTTCCAACCAACAAACATCAGGAGCGGCATCACCGCCCTGCGAAAGAAAGATCGATGATCAAGATTGGCATTGTGGATGACCACGCGATAGTTCGTTCCGGGCTGCGGCAGTTCCTGTCCGAGCATGTGGATCTGCGGGTGGAGGGTGAGGCCTCCAACGGCCGTGAAGCCATCGACCTGGTGCGCAACAAGGAAATTGATGTCCTGCTCATGGACCTGTCGATGCCCGGACAGAGCGGGCTGGATGCGCTGGCCATGCTGCGGGCAAAAGCCCCGGACATGGGCATCCTGATTCTGAGCGGCTACCCCGAAGAGCACTATGCGATCAACCTGATCCGCCAGGGCGCGAGCGGCTACCTGAACAAGGAGTGCGAACCCTCTGAAATCGTGGAGGCAATCCGCACCATTGCGCTGGGCCGCCGCTACCTGACGCCTGCCGTGGCCGAACTGCTGGCCCAGCAACTCAATCGCAAGGACGACGCACCGCCCCACGAGCAGTTGTCGGAACGCGAGTTCCAGGTGTTCCTCAAGCTGGCCAAGGGAGAGACGGCAGGCGATATCGCCAAGGCCTTGTCGCTCAGCGTCAAGACGGTGAGCACCTATCGCACGCGATTGATGGAAAAGATGAGCCTGTCGTCCAACAGCGATCTGACCTACTACGCGCTCAAGAACCGCTTGATTGACTGACATGGAGCAGTGGCCTCAGTCCGGGGTCATTGGGCCTGACTCAGCCCGCTGGCGAGAAGAGTAGAAAATAAAAAGCCCCGCCGCGCGCGCCCGCGCTGCAGGGCGCAGCATCACAGCGAATGGCCAGGCGACGACAGGGACTGGCCAGCTTCCATTCCCGCAGGACTGCTGCTGTGCTGGATGCAGTAGTCCACCAACGCATCAATTTCGTTGGATTTGTCGAAGACCGCATCCACCCCAAGCTGTGCACAACGCATGCGCACATCGGGTGTCGCGTAGTTGCTCAGCACCACCATCTTCTGGCCAGGGCGGCGCGAGCGGCATGCTGCCAGGACCCCCAGCCCACTGCCTTGGCGCAGAAAAAGATCCACTATTGCCAGATCCCACTGCTCACCATGGGTGGCGAGCCAGTTCTTGCCCTCGTCCTCGGTCTCAGCGACCCCTACCGCCTCTACGGACGCCAACTCTTCGAGCGTCCCGATCAGGTTCTCTCGAATGGTGGCGTTGTCTTCAACGATATAGGTGCGGAGTTTCACAGAAGGGTCCCGTTTCACTACCAACGCACATTTACGCTGGTCGAGCCTCAAATTTAGTGGCTCAGCTGAGCGGATTCTGCCAGCCGCCGCACGCGGACGCTGTAGGAGTAATCCTACCGAGCAACACACACCGTGCAGTGCGGCGCACGCGCCACGTTCATCGTGCTCCACTCCATGGACCGTCCATCCAGCATCAACAGACGCCCAGCCAGTGACGTTCCGATGCCTGCAAGCAGCTTGAGCGCCTCGGCCGCCTGCAGGGCACCCACCACGCCCACCAGCGGGGCAAAAACGCCCATGGTGGAACAACGCACCTCTTCAAAATCCGCCTCAGGCGGAAAAATACAGGCGTAGCAGGGCGACGCAGCCTGTCGCGGGTCCACCACCGTGATCTGGGCATCAAAGCGGATGACGGCCCCCGCAACAAGGGGCTTGCGATGGCGCACACAGACCGCATTGACGGCGTGGCGTGTTGCGTAGTTGTCGCTGCAATCGAGCACCACGCAAGCGTCTTGCACCAGGGTATCGAGCACAGCGGCATCTGCGCGCGCCTGGAGCACGGTCACCCGCACTTCGGGGTTGATGGCTGCCATGGCGCTGGCTGCAGACGCCACCTTGGGCTGGCCGACGCGCGCGGTGGTGTGTGCGATTTGGCGTTGTAGGTTGGTCAGGTCCACCACATCGTCGTCCACCAGGGTGATGTGCCCCACACCGGCAGATGCCAGGTACAGTGCGGCAGGCGAGCCCAGGCCACCCGCACCGATGATGAGGGCATGGGACGCCAGCACCTTCTCCTGCCCCTCGATGCCCATCTCGTCGAGCAGGATGTGGCGGGAGTACCGCAGGAGCTGGTCATCGGTCATGGCGAGAGTCTCAAGAAAGGAAGAGCAAGAAGGACAAGAAAAAAGGCCGGACTCCGCTGGAAATCCGGCCCTCAGCACAGGGAGCGAAAGCTCAATTTTCTTTCTTTTCGTCCTTGCGTTCCGTCAGTGTCTTGCTGACCAGCACGGGGCGGCCCTTGAGCTGGTTGAGCGCCTGCACAAGCTGGAAGTCCTTGTCCGAACCGAACTCTGGAGCCTTGCGTTCTGCTGCAGGCTTTTTGGCTTCTTCTTCCATGCGCTTGAGGGCGCTTTCGCGGGCCTTTTCACGGGCCTCATCCTTCTTTTCCTCGCCTTGGCCGCTGCCCAGGTGCTTGTCCAGATCGGCCTCGCGCATGCGCAAAGCAGCGAAGATGTTGCCTTCTTCCGATTCGTCGATCATCACGTCGGGCACGATGCCCTTGGCCTGGATCGACTTGCCGCTCGGGGTGTAATAGCGAGCGGTGGTGAGCTTGATGCCGGTATCAGGCCCCAGCGGACGCACGGTCTGCACCGAGCCCTTGCCAAAGGTCTGGCTGCCCATGATGGTGGCGCGCTTGTGGTCCTGCAGAGCGCCCGCCACGATCTCGCTGGCCGACGCAGAGCCTTCATTCACCAGCACCACGAGTGGCACGGACTTGAGGGCTGCGGGCAGGCGGCGCAGCGGGTCACCCCCGCCACGGCGCTGATAGAAGTCGGGCGAGGCCTTGTAAGTGGCCTTGCTGTCCGCCAGTTGCCCGTTGGTCGTGACCACCGTGACGTTTTCTGGCAGGAACGCGGCCGACACGGCCACAGCCGCATCCAGCAGGCCTCCGGGGTCGTTGCGCAGGTCGAGCACCAAGCCCTTGAGGTTGGGTTCCTGCTTGTAGACCTCTTCCACCTTGCGCACAAAGTCATCGACCGTGCGCTCCTGGAACTGCGACAGGCGGATCCAGGCGTAACCTGGCTCCACCACCTTGCCCTTGACGGACTGGGTCTTGATCTCTTCGCGCGTGATGGTGACCGGGAAGGTGCGGCTCTCGTCCTTGCGGAAGATGGTGAGCGTGACCTTGGTGTTGGGCTCGCCACGCATGCGCTTGACGGCATCGTTCAAGGACAGGCCCTTGACCGCAGTTTCGTCGATCTTGGTGATCAGGTCATTGGTCTTGAGGCCAGCGCGGAAGGCGGGAGACCCTTCGATGGGCGACACCACCTTGATCAAGCCGTCTTCCTGGGTGATTTCGATACCAACCCCCACAAAACGGCCGGAAGTGCCTTCGCGAAATTCCTTGAAAGACTTCTTGTCGAAATACTGGGAGTGCGGGTCCAGGCTGGCGACCATGCCGGAGATGGCGTCGGTGATGAGTTTCTTGTCATCCACCGGTTCGACATAGTCGGTCTTTACGAGACCAAACACCGCCGATAGCTGCTGGATTTCTTCCAGCGGCAGCGGAGTCATCGCACCACGCGCGACCGTCTGCAACGAAACCGTCGTCAGAGCCCCAGCCACGACACCAACCGATACCCATCCCGCAATTTTGAGTTTGTGGCCCATACAACACCTTTACCGCTTCAAAACCAATATACACCTTGGAAGGACCAAACCCGCTGCAGTTCCGCGCAGGCACTCACTTTAGACAGGGTATCGGCGGGTTTTCCCCGTCTTTACCCAGGCTTTACGCCTTGCCTTGCGATGCCACTGCCGCAGCTGCCTTGGCAGCCGCTTCTGCATCGCCCAGATAGTAGTGGCGGATGGGCTTGAGGTCGGCGTCCAGTTCATATACCAACGGGATTCCGTTGGGAATGTTCAGGCCCACGATGTCCGACTCGGAGATGTTGTCCAGGTACTTCACCAGCGCGCGGATGGAATTGCCGTGCGCGGCGACCACCACGCGCTTGCCTGAGCGGATGGCCGGTGCCATGGCATCGTTCCAGAACGGCAGCACGCGGGCCACGGTGTCCTTCAGGCATTCCGTGAGCGGCACGCTGCCTTCGGCCAGAGCGGCGTAGCGGCGGTCGCTGCGCTCGCTGCGGGGGTCGGTGGCTTCCAGCGCTGGCGGCGGGGTGTCATAGCTGCGGCGCCACACCAGCACCTGCTCGTCGCCGTACTGCTTGGCCATGTCGGCCTTGTTCAGGCCCTGCAGGGCACCGTAGTGGCGCTCGTTCAGGCGCCAGTCCTTGACCACAGGCAGCCAGGTGCAATCCATTTCGTCCAGCGTGTACCACAGGGTGTGGATGGCGCGCTTGAGCACGCTGGTGAACGCCAGGTCGAACTCGTAGCCCTCGGCCTTGAGCAGCTTGCCGGCCGACATGGCCTGGGAAACACCGGTGGGCGTGAGATCCACGTCGGTCCAGCCGGTAAAGCGGTTTTCAAGGTTCCAGGTGGATTCGCCGTGGCGAATCAGAACGAGCTTGTACATGGTTTCCCCAGGAAAGGCAGGTCAAAAAAATGCGGGCCAAAACCCAGCATTCTAGAATTACGCTGTTCGCCAACCCAAGGAAGCTTCGTGAAATTCATTATTGATAACTGGTATCTGTTCCTCGTTGCACTGGCTTCGGGCAGCATGTTGCTGTGGCCGGTCCTCAAGAACGCCAGTGGCGGCTCGCTGACGCCAGCGCGCGCCGTGCAGCTCATCAACCGCGAAAAAGCGGTGGTCATCGACGTCTGCGAAACCGAGGAATTCGCCGCCGGCCACGTGAACGGAGCCAAGAACGTGCCCCTGGGCCAGCTCGAAGAGCGCCTGCCCACCGTGGTCAAGAACAAGGCCCTGCCCGTGGTGCTGGTGTGTGCCAGTGGCGCCCGCTCCAACCGCGCCGTCGCCATTGCCAAAAAACTGGGCTACGAAAACGCTCAGTCGCTCGCTGGTGGCCTGAAGGCCTGGCGAGAAGCCAGCCTGCCTGTGGAAAAAGCCTGATCCGCCCCCAGTTATTGGGTCCGCGATAGTCTTGCCACTGATTTTTAGCCCCACAGGAAGAAAGAGGAAGGTCCGCCATGCAACCCGTGAAGATGTACACCACCGCCGTCTGCCCCTACTGCATCCGGGCCAAGCAGATCCTCAAGTCCAAGGGTGTGGAGCAGATCGAGGAGATCCGCATCGACACCGACCCCGCCGCGCGCAGCCACATGATGGAGATCACCGGCCGCCGCACGGTGCCTCAGATTTACATCGGTGACACCCATGTGGGCGGCCACGACGATCTGGTGGCGCTGGACAGCCGTGGCGAGCTCATGCCCTTGTTGGGCGCCTGACCCCCTCCCCGGGCGCTGCATAATGCAGCCCCATGTGCCCGCTGCGGGAGCTGCTCCCCGGCGGGTTTTGTTTTGCTAGCAATTTTGTAAGCTCAAAGAGACTTCACCATGGCCGATCAAGAAAACCCCGTGTTCCAGATCCAGCGCGTCTACCTCAAGGACCTGTCGCTGGAGCAACCCAATTCCCCCGGCATCCTGCTCGAACAAGAGCAACCCAGCGTGGACATCCAGCTGGGTGTGGAAGCCACTCCCGTGGCCGAAGGCATTTTTGAAGTGGCCGTGACGGCTACCGTGCAGACCAAGATCAAGGACAAGACCGTGTTCCTGGTCGAAGCCAAGCAGGCCGGCATCTTCGAAATCCGCAACGTGCCCGAAGACCAGATGGGCCCCATCATGGGCATCGCCTGCCCGCAGATCGTGTACCCCTACCTGCGCGGCAACGTGGCCGACGTGATCAACCGCGCTGGCTTCCCGCCCGTCCACCTGGCCGAAATCAACTTCCAGGCCATGTACGAGCAGCAGCAAGCGCAGGCCGCCGGCCAAGCCTCGCCCATCATCACGCAGTGATGTAAAACGCCCCCTGAGTCGCTTCGCGCCTTCCCCCTCTCTCTACGCGCTGCGCGCTACGGGAGGGGGACGCAGCCAGCGGCCTGGCAAAGCCAGTTCCGCGGCTACCGCGCTTGGGCCACGCCGGTTCCACGGACGGCCGACGAAGCACAGCGCAGTGGGCCCTTGAAATCAATGCTATTTTTGGCCTCTACCGCCCGATAGATAAGCGCAAGCAGCTATGAAAATCATAGTATTGGGCGCTGGTGCCTGGGGCTCTGCGGTCGCCATGAGCGCAGCCCAGCACCCTGCCGGGCACGCGGTCACCCTGTGGGCCCGCGATGCAGCCCAGGCGCAAAGCATGCGCGCCCAGGAACAAAACGCCCGCTACCTGCCGGGCATTGCCCTCCCCCCGTCCCTCTCAGTGGTCGATGGCGACTTCCGCGCGCTGTTGCCCGGTGCAGACCTGGTCATCGTGGCCACGCCCATGGCCGCCCTGCGCGGCATGCTGCTGGCGCTGCGCGGGTGCACGGCTTCTGTGGCTTGGCTGTGCAAGGGCTTCGAGGCGGTGCCTGCCGGTGCCAATTCAGCATCTTTTGGGCTGCTGGCGCACGAAGTACAAGCGCAAGTAGCTCCTGATTTAATCGCAGGCGTGTTCAGCGGCCCGAGCTTTGCGCAGGAAGTCGCCCTGGGGCAGCCCACAGCCCTGGTGGCCGCCAGCGCCCATGCCGCCGTGCGCGATGCGCTGGTCAACGCCTTTCACAGCCCGAGCGTGCGCGTGTATGCCAACGAAGACATCGTGGGCGTGGAAGTGGGCGGCGCGGTGAAGAACGTGCTGGCGATTGCTACCGGCCTGTGCGACGGGCTTGCGCTGGGTCTCAACGCCCGCGCCGCACTCATCACGCGCGGCCTGGCTGAGATGACGCGGCTGGGCCTGGCGCTGGGCGCGCGGCCCGACACCTTCATGGGCCTGTCCGGCCTGGGCGACCTGGTGCTGACCGCCACCGGCGACCTGTCGCGCAACCGGCGCGTGGGCATGCTGCTGGCACAGGGCCAGACCCTGGCGCAGGCGGTGGAATCCCTGGGCCATGTGGCGGAAGGCGTCTACAGCGCCCGCACCGTGGTGCAGCGCGCACAGACCCTGGGTGTGGACATGCCCATCGCCGAGGCCGCCGTGGCGTTGCTTGACGGCCGCCTGCAACCTGCCGAGGCCGTGGCGCAGCTCATGGGGCGCGGCCCCCGGGGCGAGCTCTGACGGTAGAGGCCCCGCGCAAGACCTGACGGCTACCCCACCGACAGGCGCCGCAGCAGACCCTCTTCATCGTCCGGGTGGAAGAAATAGGGGTAGAAGCTGCGCTCCACGCTGGCCAGCTTGGGCTGGCCGCCAAATTGGTCGATGAGGCGGCGCCCCTTGTCGGCGCCGATGTGCAGCAGCACGGCGGGCGCACCCACACGCTCGCACATGCGTTCGGGGCCGATCTGGTCAAAACACAGCATGCGCCGGTAGAACGGGGCGTGGCGCGGGTTCACCTCGATGACGATGTCGGTGGCGCGCCGGGCGCGGAAGGCCACGATCCACGCAATGTGGAAGATGGCACCCAGCACATGCTTGGAACGCACCCCGGGGTCCATTGCAAGCTTGCCCATCTCGCAGATGCGCGCGCCGCGCTGGCGCAGTTCGGCGATGAACTCGGGGTACTGCTCCTCGGCCGCCAGTTGCCCGTCGTCCATGCGGACCGAAATCGTCCCCTGCGACTGCCCATCAATCTGCACCACCAGGCTGCTCAGGTCGCAGTCGTGCGACAAGGTGGCCTGCATGCTGTAGCCCTTGCGGGCGTACATGCGGGCCAGCAGCCCCTGGCCCTTGCGGGACAGGCGGATCTTGCAGGTCTTGGTTTCGGGACAGCCCAGGCGGCTCAGGTACTCGCCGGGGTAGGCCAGCTCGACAATGGTCTGTTCTTCGGCGTCCATGGCGGCTCCAGGGGTGGGCAAAGTGGCCTCTACCCGCCCGCGCGCCGTGCGTGGCGCGAGGCAGCCGGGGCCTCGTCGCTCCGTTGAAAATAGGGCGAAAGGCCAGCTTAGCGGCTTCTCTCGTTCCCTGGAGCCCGGGTTGGCATGGCAAGCGGACGAACGGACGCACGACCTTGGCGAAAGGCATGCCCAGCAAAAAAGCCGCAGGGCACCATGGATAGGTGCCCTGCGGCTTTTTTGGCAATCCCCTTGCGGGGCAGGATCAGAACACGCCGAACAGCATGAGCAACAGAACAACGGACAGTGGGACGCCGAGCAGCCAGGCAATGATGGGCATAGTGATCTCCTGAAAAGGGTTGAAGGGGATAAGTGATTTCACTGTATGGCCCTCCTTTTCCCGCCCGTGTGCGCCAGCACGGCGCGTGGCCGTAGGCGCGCGCCTACCGGCTGTGGGAGCGGCACCCGCCCCACAGCACGATCAAAGCCCCAGTTCCAGCGCCAGCAGTTCGTCCACCGTCTGACGGCGGCGGATCAGGCGCGCCTGGCCACCGTCAACGAGCACCTCGGCAATCAGCGGACGCGTGTTGTAGTTGGAGGACATCGATGCGCCATAGGCCCCGGTGTCGTGGATCACCAGCAGATCACCCACCTGGGCGGCGGGCAGGTCCCGTGGCAGCACCACGCCGCCGTCGCCCTGGGTGAACACGTCGCCCGACTCGCACAGCGGCCCTGCCACCACCGTGGGTTGCTCTGCCGCCGCCGAGCCATCGCGACGCAGCACGCTCATGGCGTGGTAGCTGCCGTACATCGAGGGGCGCATGAGTTCATTGAAGCCGGTATCGACCAGGACAAAGTGGTTGTCGCCCGCGTTCTTGGTGGCGCGCACCTGGCCCAGCAGCACGCCGGATTCGGCCACCAGATAGCGGCCGGGCTCGATCTCCAGGCCCAGCTTGTGGCCCACGATGGCCTCGGCCTGCTGGCGCGCGGCGTCCCACAGGCCGTGGTAATGCTGCGTATCGACCACCGGGTCGCCACCGCGGTAGGGGATGGACAGGCCGCCACCGGCCGAGATGGCGTGCAGGTCATGCCCGGCCGCATGCGCCGTGCGCACCAGGTTGACCATCGCACCACACACCTCCTGCAAGTGGCTGTAGTCCACGCCCGAGCCGATGTGCATGTGCAGGCCCACCAGCTTCAGGCCGTGCTGCTTGATCGCCGCCAGCGCTGCAGGCAGGTCGGTGTGCCAGATGCCGTGCTTGCTGTGCTCGCCGCCGGTGTTGGTCTTGTTGCTGTGGCCATGGCCAAAGCCGGGGTTGATGCGCAGCCACACCGCATGGCCCGGCGAACGCGCGCCCAGCTGGTGCAGCATGTCGATCGAGCCAGCGTTGACCGGCACGCCGTGTTCCACCACGCAGTCGAGCGTGGCGGCGTCGAACAGGTCGGCGGTAAAGACGATCTCCGACGGCTCTCCGCCGGCCGTGTAGCCGGCCGCCAGCGCACGCAGGATCTCGCCGCGCGAGACCGCATCCACCTTCACGCCCTGCTCGCGCATGAGCTTCAGGATGTGGATGTTGGAGCAGGCCTTTTGCGCGAACCGGATGGTCTCGAAATTGGACACCTGCGCAATGCGCTGGCGGATGGTGGCCGCGTCATACACCCACAAGGGGGTGCCGAACTGGTCGGCCAGGGACCACAGCTGGGCGGGCGAGAAGGGGTTGGACATGGGGACTCCGAAGGCACAAAGACTGAAGGGAAGCGCGGATGATGCCCCTTCCAAGGTATTTGGTCGAATGCTTTGATTTACATTCTCTATTCAATATGGATATGCTTTGCCCATGACCGACCCCGCACTGGCCCACCGCATCACCCACCGGCACATCGAGGTATTCCGCGCCGTGATGACCGCTGGCAGCGCCACCGGCGCCGCCGACCTGCTGCACAGCTCGCAGCCCACGGTGAGCCGCGAGCTGGCCAGGCTTGAATCGTTATTGGGCTATGCGCTGTTCGAGCGCATACAGGGCCGCCTGCGCGCCAACGCGCGGGCGCTGGCGCTGTGGGACGAGGTACAGCGCTCGTGGCAGGGGCTGGAGCGCGTGGTGGACCGCGCCGTGGCGCTGGGCCGGCCCGACGCCGTGCAACTGGCAGTACTGTGCCTGCCCGCGCTGGCGCACGCGCTGCTGCCCGGCGCGGCGGCGCGGCTGATGCAGGCGCAGCCCCACGCGCGCCTGTCGGTCACGCCGCAGGATTCGCCGCTGCTCGAAGAATGGATGAGTGCCCAGCGTTTTGACCTGGGCCTGTGCGAGCAGACCGCCGCCCCGCCCGGCACCCGCGCCGAGGTGCTGCTCACCCTGGACGAAGTGGCCGTGCTGCCCGCAAGCCACGCCCTGGCCCGCCAACCCGTGCTGCAGCTGGCGGACTTTGCCGACCAGCCCTTTGTGAGCCTGTCGGCCGACGACCCCTATCGCCGCATCATTGACGCGCGCTTTGCCGAAGCCGCCGTGCCACGCACGCTGCGCATGGAAACCCACAGCGCGGCCGCCGTGTGCGCGATGGTGGAGCACGGCCTGGGGCTGGCCATCGTCAACCCGCTGACGGCCCTGACCGCTGCGGCCAATGGCCGGCTGGTGGTACGGCGGCTCGCGTTGTCGATCCCGTTCAGCGTGGCGGCCGTGCTGCCGCTGTACCGCCCACCGCTGCCCGAGGTGGCGCCCATGCTGGAGGCCCTGCGGGCCGAGGCGGCGGAGGTGGCGCGCCGCCTGGAGGCCGTGGCGTGACCACTGCCGCCGTAGAGAATTTGCTACTATTTATATAGCATCTCGTGCTTACCAGATAAGCGCCAGAGGCTGTTTTTGCCAAAAATCAGGGCGGCGTGAGCGTGCGCACCTTCTCGGCCAGCCGCTGCTCCACCGAGGGCGACACAAATTTGGTCACCTCGCCGCCGAGCACGGCGATCTCGCGCACAAAGGTGCTGCTGATGAACTGGTACTTGTCGCTGGGGGTGAGGAACACGGTTTCCACCTGCGGCATCAGGCTGCGGTTCATGCCCGCCAGCTGGAATTCGTAGTCAAAGTCGGTCACGGCGCGCAGGCCACGCACCATGGCCTTGCCGCCACGCTCCACGACAAAGTCGCGCAGCAGGCCCGAGAAGGCCTCGACCTGCACTTGTGGGTAGTTCTTGACCGCTTCGCGGACCATGTCGATGCGTTCTTCCAGGGTGAACAGCGTCTTCTTGTGGTGGCCCGCAGCCACGGCCACGATCACGCGTTCGAACAACTGGGTGGCCCTGCGCACCACGTCTTCATGGCCCAGCGTGATGGGGTCAAAGGTTCCGGGGTACACGGCGAGCACGTTCTGGGCCATGGCTGGTTGTCTCCTGTCTGGCGGAAGGGTCGTTGGCCCGGCCCCCGAAAGGCGTTCACGCTCTTTCCGGGGCGCCAGGCCGCGTGCGCGCATTATGCGTGCAGTGCAACATGAATCCCTGTTCATTGAAGTCAGTGCGAATGCCCATGGTGCGCATCGGGCACGTGGGGATGGGTGTGCTCTACCGAAGCATGATGGTGCCAATGGCTGTGCGAGCCAGAGGGCATCACGTCATGGGTGTGCGTGTGGTGACCGTCGTCATGGGTGTGTGCATGCTCGTGCTCCAGGGCCTCATGCACATGCGCATGTTCGTGCCGCTCCGCAAGATGCAGTACCACACCACAGACCATCAACAGACCGCCTACCCCCATCAACCACGATCCTGAGCGGTCGCCGAGCGCGAAAGCACCCAAGGCACCAATGAACGGAGCGAAAGCGAAGACAGAACCTGTCCGAGCCGCCCCGAACGCCCGTTGCGCAAGCAGGTAAAAGCGCAAGCTCAGGCCGTAGCCCGTGGCACCCACGGCCAACAAGGCCAGCGCCGGACCCAGACCAGGCATCGGCTCGTTCCATAGCCATCCCATCAGCACCGTCGCGAGCGTGCCCAGCACCGCCTTGACCAGGACCACCTGGCCAGGATCGCGGTCCGCAACCCCCTTCGACAGGCTGTTGTCGATACCCCATGCCACGGTGGCCACGGTCACGGCCAACAGCCCGAGCAGTTGAACCTGGCCGACCAGACCTTGTTCCAGCACCAGCACGACGCCACCTACCAGCAAGAGCGCCACGGCAGCGATGACGCGCCTGTCCAGCGTTTCACCGTACCAGCGCCATGCCAGCAGGGCCGTGAACACAGCCTCCAGCGTCAGCATCAGTGACGCGCTGGACCCGCTGGTGCGCTGCAGGCCCCACGCCAGCGCTACCGGCCCCACCACAGCGCCCATGCTGGCCATGGCCACCAGGCGCGGCAGGTCTCCGCGGCGCAGCTGGGCCTCGCGCGTGGCGGGTCGGCGCATCACCACAGCCACCAGTGCAGCGCCACCATAGAGCAGCGCTGCAGTGGTGAACGGCCCCACGCCAGCACCAAAGCCCTGCACCAGTGGCGTGCTCAGGCCGAACAGGGCCGCAGCCAGCAACGCAAGCAATCCGCCCCGCTGCGCAGGGGACGCCAGACCGCGCCACACGGCTTATTGGCCCGTGAAATTAGCGGCAATGAAATTGCCCGGCAGGCTGTAGAACATGTACAGCGTCTGTTTGCTGGGGTCCACAACCGCCGGATTCTTGAAGGTCAACTTCCACTCCTTGCCCTTTTTTCCCTCGACGGCTTCCACACTCTCGGGCTTGACCGCAGACCACGAGGCGTCCAGCTTGCCCGCCGTGACCAGCGCCTGTTTGCGCTGGTCGGCGCAACCCCTCACCACGGACTCGGCCGCAGCCTTGGCCCCGTGGAAGTGGCAACTGCTGCCCTTGTCAGCGTAGGCGGCAGGCGCCCAGGCAGCAGCAGACAAGACGATGGTGGCGATGAGAGACTTTTTCATGATGAGGTCCTTGAAGACTTGGAGGTAAAAACTAAACGGGGAAAAAGAAAAAGGCGCAGATTCACCGAAGGGTGTTTCGGCTGTCATCCTGGGTGTTTTCGATATTCATGTCCTCATGGACATGGCGGTGTTCCTGGGTGGGAAAGCGAAAACTGTCCGGCGCCGTGTCGTGCTGGTAGCCGTGTAGCTGCGTGAACAGCAGATAGACACCGGCATAGATCAGCGCCAGATTGGCAGCATGGCTAAAGCGCTTGAAGGAGGGCCGATGCCGCCAGGCGGTCAGCAGTGCCACCATCACAGCCAGCGCCGCGACCTGGCCCAGTTCCACCCCCACGTTGAAGCTCAGGATGCGCCCCAGCATTGCGGTCGGATCGTCACCCAGCGGCAACTGCTGCAACCGGGTGGACAGGCCAAAGCCATGCAGCAATCCGAAAATGAACACAGCGCCCAAAAGGTTCGGCGACCGCATGTCAAACACCCGCTGAAATCCGCCGTTGTTGTCAAAGCCCTTGTAGATCACGCTCGCGGCAATGATGGCGTCCACCAGGTAGTAGTTCCAGGTGATCTGGAAGTACGTGGCAAACACCAGTGTGATGCAGTGGCCCACGGTGAAGACCGTCACGAACTTGGCCACCTCCTTGAACGTGGTCAGGAAAAATACCACCCCCAACAGAAACAGCAGGTGGTCGTAGCCCGTCAGCATGTGGCTGGCGCCCAGGCCGACGTACTGCAGGTAGCCGCCATCGAGCATGCGCTGGCGGTCCTCCTCGGAAATACCGTGCGCAAAGCCCAGCAGCGGGACAAAGCCCAGCAGCAGCAATGCCACCAGGCGATGGGAAATCATTCGGGTCATGGTTCAAGAGCCCTGTGTGCGGGTGAAGACAAGCTTGCGTGGTGCGACGCAGTGGCAGACCAGCTCCTTCGGAACTGCATCCAGAGCGCCGCTACGCCGCCTTTGGCGTAGCCAGGGATGACCTGCATAACTCCCTGCGGTCTGTGATAGCGCGGCCTCGGGCGGTTCGCTGCGTTGCTTTTCTTGCCAATAGCCCGGCTATTGGCTGCCAAAAGACGCCTTGCGCCCCATCCCGATCCGCACTACCACCGCCTCGCGAGGGTTATGCAGGACATCCCCAGCAAGCAGGAAAGAAAAAGCAAGAAAACAAAAAGGCAGGGATCGCTGGTGGAACACCAGCACAGCGACGGTCCTCGGCAACCGCCGCGCAGGCCCGTCAGGCCCAAAAAGTGCTGCGCTGCGGAGGACGCAAGGGACTGTCTAAAAAGACCGATGCGTGCCCCGGAACCGCGTGGGGCACCAACACTGAGGGGATGGGATCGCTGGCAACAAGAGCCATTGCCGGCAGCAAACCAGGCAATTGCACCGCCTGGTGCGCATGCTGATGGGGCGGCTCGCTGCCATCAGCTTCCAGATGCAGGGTCTGGTCGGCATGGTGGTGGTGCCCCACCTCCTGCGCATGCACCACCATGTGAGCGATGACCTCCTTCTGGTGGTCAACGTGGACAGGCGACAGCCACGCCAGCGCCTGCCAGACCATGGCAATCAGCAGGAAAAGGGCTCGGCGCTTGCTGGTCACGGAAAGATTGTATGGGGCACCTGCCCCGCGCCGTGTAGCCCCTGGCTGCCTATAGGGCGTGGACCGCCCCCACGCCCCCTTTGCGAAGGGCCGTCACACCACCGCAATCTCCTGCAGTGCCACGTTGCCCGGTGCCAGCAGCATCAGCCGAGCCACCAGCGCCACAAGATCCTGCTGGCGCTGGGTGCGCGTCTTGGCCAGCAGCGCGCTCATCTGCGTGCGCACGGTCGAGATGCGCGAGCCGCGTGCGTCAGCAAAATCCTGCGGGGTCTGGCCGCGCATCAGCGCCAGCAGCAGGTCGGCCTCGGACGGGCTCAGGCGGTAGGCCTGGCGGGCCAGGGCGACGGCGGCCTCGCCGCACAGGCTGCGCTCCAGCACCACCCAGGCGATGCCTGGCGCGCGGTGGCACAGGCCCAGCGCGGCCAGGTCGCTCAGGGGCAGCGTCACCAGCAGCAAGCCGCCCTCGGTGCCGGGCAGCTCCACACAGCCGCTGCGGCCCTGCAGCGATTGCTGGAACAGCGCGCGCAGCGCGGCATCGGCCGTGCTGGCCAGCACCGGGCGGCGCAGCAGCGTGCGCAGGGCCACGCTTTCGGGCCGGGCGCTCAGCAGCCGGGCGCGTGCATTGGCGTGCAGCAGGCGGCCGGCAGTGTCAAAAAACAGCAGGCCCATGGGCATCTGCTCCATCAGCGACTCCAGGCCCTGGGTGCGCGCGCGCAGCGCCACCATCTCGCGGTGCAGAAAGGCCGCGCGCTGCACGCCGCCAAACTCTGCGCGAAAACGCGCGACTTCCTCCGGTGTGAAGCCCTCGTCGTCCCCCTGGCGGTACACCGACATGAACAAATTGCCCACCGGGTGCGACGCGCCCTGGCTGCCGCCAAACATACGGGTGCCGATGCCGTACTCGCGCAGGAAGTCGCTGTAGATCTCGCTGCGGCGAAAGCCGCGCGTGGCGTGCACGGGCGCATCCGTGGCCACCCAGGCACCCGACGGGCCGGTGCGCGCACGCTGCGCCATGGCGTCGTCCCACAGCGGGTCTTGCAGGCGAAAGTGCGTGGCATAGCGCTGCGCCGCCTCGGGTGTCACGCCCATCGCCAGCAGCGCGGGCGCGCCGTCGCTCGATGGCGACTGCAGCCAGTAGTCCACCTCGGGGTGCGCGGCAAACTCCGCGCCCCACTGCGCCAGCTGGTCCAGATCGCTGGCCAGGAAGGCTCCGCCGAGCAGGTCCGCGCGAAAGCTGGCGGCGTAGCGGGCCAGCGCGTCGCCAAACCGGGTGCCGTCCGACACCGATGCCAGCAGATCGCAAAAAGCAGGATGCAAACCCATTCCCTTCATGCAGAGCCTGCGGCCGCCGGAATGCTGCCCCAGCGTTTGCCCCCTGCCCGTTACCTTTTGCAAAAGGCAGGCAGGCGGGCCGGACGCAGGCACCCGGCTTCGCACAGGCCATGTGTTTCATAGAAAGCGGCGGATCGTAGGAGCCGCCCCTGGCTGCCGTCATCATCTACCCGAATGAGAACATAGCGAGCGAGGCTCCTCCAGGCAGCGGATGGGCAAGGGCGCCGGGGCTTTCTACAGTCCCTGCGTGTCGCCGCTCGCGCCAGCGGGCGGCATGGTCCATTTTTTTCCAAGCCTCGCACCCATGAAACTCCGCCGCCGCATTTTCCGCGTTGCCCTGTTCCGCTCCGTGTCCGTCAGCGCCTGCCTAGCCGCAGGAAGCGCCCAGGCCCAGTGGGCCACCATCAACACCATCAGCAACCCGCCCGGCGCGTTCACCATTACCTGCACCGATTTCCCGGTGCCCGGCCCCCAACAGGTCTGCGCCGTTTCGCCGCCACTCCCCGTGGGCAGCACGGTCCGCGGGAACTGCGGCGGCAACGTCCGCATGGTCGATGACCCGGCCCGCCCCAACACCTGGCTGTACCAGGTGGGCCCCCGGCCCGCCAACCCACCCACGGCCACCTGCGACTTCACGGTGAACGCGCCCAACGTTCCCCCCGTCGGCGCCACCGCCGTGCCCACCCTGGGTGAATGGGCGCTGATCCTGCTGTCGCTCGCGGCGGCCACGCTGGGCATGGGGGCACTGCGTCGCAAGAATTTTTAAGACTTTTTGGGCGATAGCGCTTATCCATCAAGCGCCAGTAGCTATACAAAACATAGCAAACCCACGCAGCGCCGTCGCTCATCGTCGTTCATGTGAACGATGGCGGCTGCCGGGCCACAGCCTACGATCCGCAGCCCACCCCAGCCCGGCCTGCGCCGTTTCTTCCTTGTGATTCCCCGTCCGCCCCAGCCCACTCCCACCACCGTCAGCGACACGCTGTTCGACACCCAGGCCTGCCTGAACTGCGGCGCGGCGCTCTCCGGCCCGTTTTGCGCGCAGTGCGGCCAGAAGAAGGCCGCGCGCATGGGCAGCAGCACCGTGCGCAAGGAAGCCTGGGAGCGTTTTCGCTGGTTTGAATGGAACACCCTCCGCAACGCACTGCGCGTGCTGCCCCAGCCCGGCACCACCGCACGCGAATACGTGCTGGGCCAGCGCAAGGACCACCCCCACCCGCTGACCCTGCTGTGCCTGGCCATCGGCTTCCTGCTGATCGTGCTGGGCCACACCGACTACTTGCGGCCCGAGCTACCCAGCGAAGAGGCGCAGCGCATGGTCGCTCTGGTCACGGGCTACTCCAAGTGGTCGTTCTCGCTGGGCGCGGTGGCGGCGTTTGCCAGCATGTGGCTGGTGTTCCGCCGGTGGGGCTACAACGTGGCAGAGCTGCTGACCCTGGCACTGTATTGCCAGGCGGTGTTCATTGCGCTGCAGATGGTCAACCAGCTGCCGCTGGTGCTGGCGTCGTCGCCCGAGCTGTTCAGGTGGCACAAAGCCTGGTCTCCCTGGTACATGACGGCGCTGCAGACGCTGATGCTCATGGTGGCGCTGCGGCAGTTTTTGGTGCTGGATTGGCGGCGTGATGGCTGGCGGCTGCTGCTGGCCGGTGCACTGTTCGCGGCGCTCAAGTGGCAGGCCACCCAGCTCTATGCCCGCGCAGTGGTCGAACTCGTGCTGTGGCAAATGGGCGCGTGAAAAGCGTGAACAAGTTCATGAAAACCTGTCGGGCCGCAGCCACATCCTTCACCTGAATGATGTTGCAGCGCAGGCATCAACCCTACCATCCGGCGCAGTTCATTCAACCTGATGAGGAGCACCCATTGAGCGGTGAAGAGCGGGACCCGCAGCCTGTGGGAATACCGGGTTTCGAGACCCTGATGGCTGAAAGCCTGGAGGCCCTGGGCGAGCCCGGCATGGTGGAGCGCCTGCTGCACCGCGTGGGCGAATCTCTGGGCAGCCACAAGGTGGTGCTGTTTTGCCCCCTGCCCGGCTCGGACGACCCGCTGGCGGCCTACCAATGGGGCATGCCCGATGATTTTCTGGCGCGCTATGCGAACCTGATCCAGGGCAGCGATGCGTGGAGCGAAGCGCTCGCGCGCCAGCAGGGTGAGGCGCTGGCACGCGGCGGCTCGCTGAGCCAGCAGCTCGTCAGCACCCCAGCCCTGCGCCGTGGCGCGTTCTATGCCGACTACCTCAAGCCCCTGGGCATCGATGCCATGGTCAACAGCATTGTGGAGGCCTCGCCCGAGGTGGGCATGCACGTGCTGGCGATGTACAACGACCTGGGCCAGAACGAGTTCACGCCCGAGCAATTTGCCCGGCTGCGCACCGTGACGCCCTGGGTGCGCAGCCTCATGCGCGCCCAGCGCCGCCTGCAGCAGGCCCGCCGCCACAGCAGTGCGCTGGAGCGCACGCTGGACCAGCTGCCGCTGGGGCTGATGCATGTGAACCAGCGTGGCGAGGTGCGCTACCTGAACGAACACGCCCGTGCCTGGCTGGGGGTGGAGGACGAATGCCGCATCCTGCTGCGCAACGCCACGGGCTGGCAGGCGCGCCAGCCCCTGCAGCTGGCGCAGATCCACCCCGGGCTGACGCCACTGCTCACCGCCAGCCTGAGCACACGCTCTCCCGTCTCGGCCCGTCTGCAGACCCAGCACGACACCGCGCCGGGGACGCTGGTCGCACTGGCCGCGCCGCTGCGCAATGGCCCGGGGCCCGCCGCCGAGCCGCTGGCCCAGTTCATCCTGGTGCCCGAGGCACCACCCCACGCGGGCGCCACGGTGTCGGTGTGCAGCGCGCTCTATGGCCTGACCCCCGCCGAAGCCGCCCTGCTGCCCCTGCTGCTGCAGGGCATGACCCCGCGCGAAATGGCCGACAACCGGCACGTGAAGATGCCCACCGTGCGCTCCCAGCTGGCCAGCCTGTACGCCAAGACCGGCACACGCGGCCAGGCCGAACTGGCCCAGCGCGTGCTGCGCGTGGCGGCACTGGTGACGGCATGAAACACGCCCCTGAGTCGCCTTCGGCGCCTTCCCCCCGCTCTCGCATGGCTGCGCCATGCGGGCAGGGGGACGCGGCCCTCACTGCGGGGCGGCCCTTGCTCGGCCGCCCTGGCTTGGGGCGCGACAGTATCGACGGCTGCGCGCAACACGCAGCGCAACCGGCCACCGCATTCACTGATCCCAACCCAAGGAACCCATCCCCATGAAACACCGCATTGTTCGCCCTGTCGCCTTCGCCTGCGCCACCATGCTGGGCCTGGCCGTGGGCGGCCTGGCCATGGCCCAAAAGACGGCTGCCGTGGCCAAGCCCAGCAAGGCCCAGCTGGCGGCCGAGCTGGCCGCTACGCTGCAGGCCTGCTCGTACGACGGCAGCCCGCTGGCCTTCTCGCCACCCGACCTGTCCAAGGGCGGCGGCACCGGCAAACAGGTGGTGGCCGAGATCATGAAATACACCGGCCTGCCCGCCAACTTTGTGGTGGTGGAGGGCAAGGTGCCCAACGCGGCGGCGGTGATCATGCAGGGGCCTGACAAGGTGCCGCGCCGCGTGATTGCCTACAACCCGGCCTTCATGGGCGAAGTCATTCAGGCCACCAAATCCAACAACTGGGCGCCCGTGAGCATCATGGCCCACGAGATCGGGCACCACCTCTCGGGCCACACCATCGTGCCCGGCGGCAGCCAGCCACCCATCGAGCTGGAGTCGGACAAGTTCAGCGGCTTTGTGCTCTACAAGATGGGCGCGCCGCTGGCCGATGCCCAGCGCGCCATTGCCACGCTGATCCCCGAGAAGGACGGCGAAACCCACCCGGGCCGCAAGAAGCGCCTGGCCGCCATTGCCAACGGCTGGACAGAAGCCTGCGAGCTACAAGGCGGTGGGCCGCAGTGCTCTGGCGGATTGCCGGTGCGCACCGCAGCGGCTGCCCCCGCTGCACCGGCACCCGCTGCCGCATCACCCGCCCCGGCACCGGCCACCACGGTGGCCAAGGCCCCGGCGCCCACGGCAGCACCGGCGGTCCCCTCGGCCAAGACGCCCGCCCCAGCCCTGGCCGCCGCGGCCGAAACCCTGCCCAAGGTGGACGCGGCCGCCATCCCGTCCAAGGGCACACAGTTCATCTACGACGAGTTCGGCATCCTGGACCCGGCCATCCGTGCTCAGTTTGAAAAGCAGATGTACGAGCATGCGCAGAAAACGGGCGTGGAGATCGTCACCCTGTTGGTGAAAGACCTGGGCGGCAAGAGCGCCAATGAATATGCCCACGCCATGATGCGCCAGCTGCGCGTAGGCAAGCTCGATGTGGGCAACGGCGCCGTGCTGGTGGTGGCCCCCGAGCAGAACCAGGCCGCCGCCGTGCTGGGCGCGGGCGTGGCGCTGGAGATGGACGGCCACCAGGACAAGGCCGAGCAGCTCAAGCGCTGGATCAGCACAGCCTGGCCGCTGTGCAAAAAGAAGAACGCCTGCGGGGGCTGGACGGAAACCCTGATGCTCGCCGCCGACCACCTGCGCCGCGATACCAGCCACGCGGACTGGACCATCGCCTACCAGTCGCTGGGCGACATTCAGAAGGCCGATGCCGCAGAAAGCGGCAAGGTCACCAACCCGAAGGACAGCAAGGTCTGGCGCAAGATCGTGCGCCTGTCGGGTACCGTGGAGAGCCTGAACCCGCCCACCGGCAACAAGGCGGCCTGGGTGAACGATATCAAGGTGAAAAACGGCAAGCAGGCCGTGCTGCTTCGCAGCGCCGAAGGGTTCACGGCCATGCTCTACGTAGACCCGCGCACCGCCGCCCTGCAACCTGGCGGCAAGCTGGAACAGGGCAGGGTGTACACGGTGATCGCCCGTGCGGACTGGATCTCGGGCAACCCCCAGCACACGCAGTCGCTGGATGTGCTGAGCTACGCCGTCACGGAGTAAGCCGCAGGCCCACCGCATGTCAGCCACGACCCTCACCATGCTCCTGGCGGGCGCTGCCAATCTGCTGCCCGCGCTGTTTTTCATGTTTACGGCACTGCTCGGCAGCAACGGGATGAACTCCACCCAGGGCGGAAAGCTGCTGGGCGCCTTGGCCGTGCTGCTGGTGCTGGGCTGGCTCGCCGCGCTGGGGCTGGCCCGCCACCTTGCCCACTGGGGCCAGGCGCGCGGCTGGTCCACCGTGGTCAGCGTGGCAGCGGCCAGCGGTGGCGCGGTAGTCGCTTTCACCGTGCAGGCGCTGCTGTCCACCCTGGCAGCGCTCCTGTGGGTGGGCGCATGAGCTCCGTGCACTCCCCCTGAAAAGAGAAGAACGCCAGAAAGAAGGCCCCCCCCATGCACCACTCCCTGCACCAGCCCTTGTACAACACCACCCTTGCGCTGCTGGCCGCACTCACCCTGCTGGCCGCCGGGACACACACAGCCCACGCCGCCGAACACTTCTGCGGCCAGACCTCTGCCCACCCCATCGACAAGACCCTGGCTGCAGCCGCCGAACGCAGCGGTGGCGTGACGGTGGACCTGCGTGACGCGCAGTCGGCCGCCTACGCCGCATGGGACAAGGAGCTCAACCGCGTCTACGCCCAGGCCCTCAAGGCCGCTGGCCCCGCACGGCGTGACGCCCTGCGTGCGGCGCAGCGCGCATGGCTGGCGTTCGACACCGCGCAGGGCCAGTGGGACGCCATGCTGCATGCCGACCAGGGCACATCGGCCGCGCTCAACATCGCCGGTGCCGCGCTGGAACGCCGACGCGCGCGGGTGTGCGACCTGAGCAGGGACCTGCAAAACCTGAAGGATTCGGAATGATGCGCCGCACACTCCTGCGGCTGCTGCCCGTGCTCGCACCCGGACTGGCCCACGCGCAGGACCACCCAACGGTGTGGCTGCGCGTGCGCAACCACAGCCAGGAGGTGTTCGAGCATGTCTGGCAAGGCCTGCCGCGCACCCGCAGCGATGTGGACCTGGGCCCCTTGCGGCCCGGCCACACCAGCCGGTGGCACGCCGTTCCGGCGACGCTGGCGCACTACCGCAAGACGCGCATCCAGCTGGCCCAGCGCCAGCTCACCGACGTGACCGACACCTCCTTCCCACAAAGCCGCGCCACCCTGGAGCCGGGCCGCTACACCTTCGTCTACACGCTGGAGGGAGATGCACTGCGGTTGACGGTGATACCGGAAGCCGAGACCACCGCGCCGGACAGATCACATCAAAAACAATAGCAGATAGCGCTTATCAGATAAGCGCTAGAGCCCAATTCCATTCAAAAAATGGCGTCCATGAACACCTTCAGCACCTTGCACCCCGTCCGCATGGCGCGGCTCACGGCCCTGGCGGCCGCCCTGTTTGCGGCGGCTTGTGGCGGCGGGGACGCCAACGAGGCACCCACTCCCACGCCAGCCCCAGGCACGGCGCCCGCACCAGGGCCCACGCCGGAACCCCCACCACCGCCCCCGCCGGCCCCCACAGCACCGCCGGTGCAGCCCCCGTCTGCACCACCCCCATCGCCGCCGCCGTCGCAGCCACCCTCGGTACCACCGCCGCCGCCACCTCCTGCGCCCCCGCCGCCCAGCGCGGGATGGAGCGTGGTTTCAGTGAACTCCCTGCTCGCGCCCCTGGCCATCGCCAGCGACCTGACCCCCAACCCCGGCCGGGGCTACTACCAGTGGCGCTCGGACCCGGGTGACGTGCCGCTCGCACAATCGGCACCACCCCAGGCCGCCTACCAGCGCTACCTCTGGAAAGACCTGGAAGGCAACACACCCGGCCAATACACCCTCGGCAACCTGGTGGCCGCGCGCGATGCAGCGAGGGCCGCTGGGCGGCAGTTTGCGTTTCGCATCCAGGCCATGCGCGGCTACGGCACCAACACGCTGGACGTGCCCACCTACCTGCACGGTGCGGGCACGGTGCAGCCGCAATGCTCGGCACCCAACCCCGCCTGTGTATGGGCGGCCCCGATGCCCGCCCCCACCCCGCCCGCGCCCGCATTGCCTCCCACGCTGGTGCCCAACTGGAACCACCCCTATGTGCTGGAGCGCATGCAGGCCCTGCTGCAGGCCGTGGCCGCCGCGCTGGGCGACACGTCGGACCTGGCCTGGATCGACGTGGGCCTGTACGGGCAGTACGGCGAGTGGGCCATGAACACCACCAACGTGGTCTACACACCGGCCCTGGAAACCCAAGGCATCACCCCGGCCTCCAACGCCACCAAGCGCAGCATTGCGCAGATGCATTTCGACAGGCTCCCGGATGCGCAGCATGCGATGTTCATCCCGCATGCCAACCTGGACACGCTGCAGTACGCGTTCTTCCAGCAGACCACCACCACGCTGCCGGTGGGCCTGCGCTGGGACTGCCTGGCGCAGGACGGCTTCATGAAGCAGTGGACCGATCGCCCGAGCGACTGGGCACAGATCTCGGACCGCTGGAAGACCGCCCCCTGGATCGCGGAGTTCTGCCCCTTCGGCCCCGGCGAGTCCAAGACCAACGCCGCCACCGCGCTGCAGCAGGTGCGCGACTTCCATGTCTCCACCGTGGGCAATGGCAACCTGAACGCGCCGTGGTCCAGCTTTACGGGCACCGAACAGGCCCACCTGGCGGCCGTGGGGCGCGAGGCGGGCTACCGCTTTGCGCTGGGGCCCATCACTGTCACGGCCCCCACGCCCAGCACGGTGCAGGTGCAGGTGCGCGTGGACAACACGGGTAACGCACCGCTCTACACCCCTTGGCAACTGCAGGCTCAGCTGCGCGATGGCACCGGCCAGGTGGTGGCCAGCCGAGAGCTGCTGAGCACCGCCCAGGCGCGTGCCATTCTTCCGGGTGTGCCCGCGCAGATCAACACTGCCTGGACCTTGCCGAGCCCACCTGCGGGTAGCTACACGGTGCACCTGGCCTGGGTGCGCCAGCCCACGCTGGCGGGGCTGCCGCAGATGCTGCGCTGGAACATGGCGGGCATCGAAGCCGACGGCAGCATCCGGCTGGCGACGTTGAAAAGGTAGGCCGCTGCGGGTCTGCGGCCCTGCGTGCTTCAGGCGCTGCGCTGAAGCAGGTGCGCGTGCACGGCGCCGGCCTTGAGGTGGCGGTACAGCACCAGGCCACTCGCGGCCAGCTCGTCGTCCGTCCAGGCGCGGGGCGCTTCGAGGTAGACAAAGCCCTGGGCGGCCACAGCCTTGGACGCGGCCTGCAGGGCAGCGACGAACAGGTCGCTGTCAAACGGCGGGTCCAGCAGCACCAGGTCGATGCTGGCGGGCGCCGCCTGTTTGAGGGCGGCAATCCCGTCGCCACGCTGCACGCGCACGGCCGTGGCCGAAAGGCGCTGCTGCAGGGTGTGCAGCTGGGCCACCAGAGCGGCATCGCTTTCCACCAGCTGCACGGCGGCCGCTCCACGCGACGCGGCTTCGAGACCCAACGCGCCCGTGCCCGAAAATGCATCCAGGCAGCGCCAGCCGGTCAGGTCCTGGCCCAACCAGTTGAACAGCGTTTCGCGCACGCGGTCGGGCGTGGGGCGCAGGCCGGGGCGCTGGGCCACGGGCAGGCGAGTGCGTTTCCATTGCCCGCCAATGATGCGGATTTCGCCCGCGCCCTTGGGCGCTGCTGCGGCGGCTTTGTCCTTGGGCGCTGCTGCGGCGGCTTTGTCCTTGGGCGCGCCCTTTTTGCCAGCGGCAACCGGGAGGGTGGCCGCTGCAGCCTGGGCTTTGCGGATCTCGGCATTGATGGCGGTGGTCTTCAGGGTCGAGCGGCTCATGGCTTGCCCCCCACCACCACGGTCACCATGCGTTCGGGTTGCAGCTTCTTGGCCATGGCCGTGCGCACGTCGGCCACGGTAAGGGCTTCGACCTTCTTCGTCCACTGGTCCAGGTAGTCCAGCGGCAACTCGTTCCAGGCGATGTTGGCCACGTTGCCCAGGAGCTTCTTGTTGCTGTCGATGCGCAGCGCAAAGCCGCCGATGAGGTTGTCCTTGGCGGCACGCAGCTCGGCCTCGGTGGGGCCTTCGGCCACAAAACGTGCGATCACGTCGCGCGAAACCTTCACGGCCTGGGCCGCCTGGTCGGGGCGCGTCTGCAGGCCCACGGTGAAGGCGCCGGCGTGCATGCCAGCGGCAAAGTAGCTGTACACGCTGTAGCTGAGGCCGCGCTTTTCACGCACCTCGTTGGTCAGGCGCGAGACAAAACCGCCGCCGCCCAGGATGTGGTTGCCCACCAGCAGCGCCACAAAGTCCGGGTCGCGCCGCTGGAAGCCCGGCTGGCCAATCAGCACATGGGCCTGGGCCGAGGTGAAGGGGATGTTCTGCTCGGCGGGGGCAGCGAGCGCTGCGATCTCGCCCACGGGCGGCAGCGGCGCGCAGCCGGTGCTGGCGGGAAGGCGCGACAGCAGCGTGGCCACCAGCGCCTGGGCCTGTGTGCGCGACACGGCGCCCACAATGCTGACCTTGGCGCGGCAGGCGCCGATGTGCTGGGTGTGAAACGCCTGCATGTCGGCCACGCTGATGCGCGCCAGCGTCTCTGCGGTGGTCTGCACGCCGTAGGGGTGGCTGCCGTACACGGCGGCTTCAAACGCGTGGTTGGCCACGGTGGCCGGGCGTGTCAGCGACTCTTTGATGCTGGCGCTCCAGCGGGCGCGGTCGCGTGGCCACACGTCGGCCGGAAAGCTGGGCTCGCCGATCTGGCGCGCGGCCAGGCGGGCTGCCTTGTCGAGCAGCGGCGGGTCGGTGAGCGAGCGCAGTGAATACTGCAGCCTGTCGTTGTCAGCGGCCACCTCGAAACTGGCGCCCAGGTCGGCCCAGGCCTCGCCCAGGCCGTTTTCGTCCAGCGCGGGTTCGGTGCTTGTGTCGCGCCCGGCCTTCACGCCCTTGCTGGCCATGGCGGCCACAGCGCTGGCCAGGCCCGACTGGCCCGCCGGGTCGCGGCGGCTGCCAGCATCAAAGTCGATCTGCACGTCCACCATCGGGATGACCGGGCTTTCGACCAGGTAGACCTTGGCGCCGTTCCCCTCCGTCCAGTGCTGGATGGGCAGCAGCGCCCAGGCAGAGTTTGAATAAAAAATGGCTCCAGCGCTTATCAGTAAAGCGCGAGCAGCTATGTTTTTAATAGTAATCATGAAATAGGGCGCAAAGCGGGTTCAGTGGCGGGACGCACCGGGTGCGGGCTGTGCGCGGGGGCGGGGGGAATCCAGCGGCTGGGGCAGCAAGGTGGCCACCGTGAGCTGGTCGTCGCCAAAATATTTGGCGGCCACGGCCTGCACCTGGGCGGGCGTCACGGTGCGCAGCAGTTCCAGAAGGCGTTCGTTGGCGTCGAGCGGAAATCCCTGAATCCAGTTGCCCCCCAGCTCCTGCGCCTGGTTCATCACCGAGTCGCGTTCGTACACGGTCGAGGCGATCCACTGCGTCTTCACGCGGGTCAGCTCAGCCTCGCTGACCCCATCGCGGGCGACGCGGATGACCTCGGCGCGCAGCGCGTCTTCCACCTGCTGGGCCGTCTTGCCTCCAGCGGGCACACCGCTGAGCATGAACAGGCTGGGGCCACGGCCCGTGACCATGGCGCCGCTGCTGGCGCTGTCGGCCACGCGGTTTTCGCCCTGGGTCAGCGCACGGTCGAGCCGCGCGCCGTCGTAGCCGTTGAACACCGCCGACAGCACCATGAGCGCCAGAGCATCGCGGTCGGTTTCGGTCAGGTTCTCCACGCGGTTCAGGCTGGGCGCACGAAACGCCAGCGCCACGTAGGCCTGCTCGGCCGGAGCCTTGACGGCAATGCGGCGCAGGCCCTGCTGCGCGGGCTCGGTGCGGGGCTTGCGCTCGGGCAGCGCGTGGGCGGGCAGGCTGCCGTAATACTTCTCGGCCAGTGAGCGGACCTGGGCCACGTCCACATCGCCTGCCACCACCACGGCGGCGTTGGTGGGCGTGTACCACTGGCGGTAGAAGGCGCGCGCATCATTCGGTGTCATGGCATCCAGGTCGCTCATCCAGCCCACGATCGGTCGGCGGTAGGGCGATGCGGTGAAGGTGGCGGCAAACAGCTGCTCGGCCAGCATGGCGCGGGGCTGGTCTTCGGTGCGCAGGCGGCGCTCTTCCTTGACGACCTCCAGCTCCTTCTTGAACTCGTCATCCGGCCAGTGGTTGTTGGCAAACCGGTCGGATTCGAGCTTCATCACATCTTCGAGCCGGTTGGACGGGATCTGCTGGTAGTAACCCGTGTAGTCGCGGCTGGTGAATGCGTTTTCGCGCCCGCCCAAAGCCGCCACACGCCGCGAGAACTCGCCCGGCGGCAACGTCTTGGTGCCTTTGAACATCATGTGCTCCAGCACATGGGCCACACCCGTGGTGCCATCCACCTCGTCCATGGAGCCCACGCGCACCCACACCATGTGCACCGCAGTGGGGGCACGCCGGTCGGGCTGCACGATGAGCTGCATGCCGTTCTTGAGCGTGAACTGCTGCGCGCCAGAGGCCGTGGCGGACGGCGTGGTGGAAGGCGCAGCGGGGGGTTGAGAGGCGGGAGGCGTTGCCGCAAAGGCAGCCCCGGACGAGAGGCAGGCCAGCAGGCCCAGTAGGGTGAAAGCACGTTTCATAGAATGGATGATTCTAAGAACCCTCCAATGTTCAGTTTTTTCAAGAAAAAGCCCGCCGCTCCGCCATCGACGCCTGCACCGTCCGATGCGCCCTCCCCGGCCGTTTCGCACGGCGCTCCGGCGCCTGCCGCCCCCCACACCCCGGTCGTGCCAGCGGCGACAGCTGCGGCGGCGCAGCCGCCGTCTCCGGCCCCTTCGCCCGCCCCAGCGCCCGTGCCCGCGCCACCGCCGGTCGAAGCCCCGGCTGCAGCACCGGCAGCGTTTGGCTGGCTGCGCAACCCGTTTGCCCCCAAGGCGCTCGAGGCAGCTCCGGCGCCCACGCCCGTAACAGCGCCAGCCCCACCGCCTGCGCCAGTGCCCGCCGCAGCGCCCCCGGCCACACCCGTTCCCACACCTGTGCCGGTGGCAGCCCCGGTTCAGGCAACTCCTGCGGCATCCACGCCGGTGGCAGCCCCCGCCATCGCCGCGCCAGCGCCCGCTTCTGCACCGGCAGCCGCCCCCACGGAACGCAAGGGCTGGCTGGATCGCCTCAAGGCCGGCCTGCGCAAAACCGGCAGCAGCATCACCACGGTGTTCACCGGCACGCAGATCGACGATGCGCTGTATGAAGAGCTGGAAGAGGCCCTGCTGATGGCCGACACCGGTGTCAAGGCCACCACCCACCTGCTGGCCGACCTCAAGCGCCGCGTGAAGGAGGCCAAGGCCACCGACCCCGCCGCTGTCAAGGGTTTGCTGGCCGACGCACTGACCGACCTGCTGCGCCCGCTCGAAAAAGCCCTGGTCATCGGTGAACACACCCCCACGGTGATCATGGTGGCGGGCGTCAACGGCGCGGGCAAGACCACCTCGATTGGCAAACTCACCAAACACCTGGCTGGCGAAGGGGCGGCCGTGTTGCTGGCGGCGGCCGACACCTTCCGCGCGGCAGCGCGCGAGCAGCTCGGCGTCTGGGCCGACCGCAACACGGTCGAGATCGTGAGCCAGGAAGGCGGCGACCCGGCCGCCGTGAGCTTTGACGCCGTCACGGCCGGCAAGGCACGCGGCAAGGATGTGGTGCTGGTGGACACCGCCGGCCGGCTGCCCACGCAGCTGCACCTGATGGAAGAGCTCAAGAAGATCCGCCGCGTGGTGACCAAGGCCGACGCCACGGCCCCGCACGAGGTGCTGCTGGTGATCGACGGCAACACTGGCCAGAACGCTCTGGCCCAGGTGCGGGCGTTTGACGACGCGCTGCAGCTCACAGGCCTCATCGTGACCAAACTCGACGGCACGGCCAAGGGCGGTGTGCTGGCCGCCATCGCGCAGGAGCGCCCGATTCCGGTGTATTTCATCGGCGTGGGCGAAAAGCTCGAAGACCTGGAAACCTTTAACGCGCGCGAGTTCGCGCAGGCGCTGCTCACCTGATGCAGCCCGGCGGTCCGGGCCGCCCCCTTCCCCCGCCAGCGTGATCCATGGCCCCTTCGGGGGCCATTTTCACATTTACGAACTGCGGCAATTCCCCCATGATGGGCTTCCCCCTGGAAAGGCACGGAGGCCCATGTTCATTGAGCTGGTCAAAGGTGTTGCCCTGCTGCTGGCGCTGTGCTTTCTGCATGGGTTCAACATCCGCGTCTGGCGCCAGCATCCGCGCACCGGGCAGGTGTTCTCGGGCATTCTTTTTGGCACCATCTGCGTGGTGGGCATGCTCACACCGGTGGTGCTGATGCCCGGGGTGATCTTTGACGCCCGCTCGGTGGTGCTGAGCATGGCGGGTCTGTTTGGCGGCCCGCTGGTGGCCTGCATCGCCGCCGCCATGGCCGCCACCGGCCGCCTGTGGCTGGGCGGCGCGGGGGCGGAGGTGGGCTTGATGGTGATCGCACTGTGCACCGCACTGGGCCTGGTCTACCGCGAGGGCCGGGCGCGTGGGCGCCTGGGGGTCGAGCCCGTGACGCTGGCGCTGTTCGGACTGCTGTTGCACACCGCCGTGCTGGCGGTGTTCCAGCTGCTGCCGACCGAAGTGGTTCAGCGCGTCAACCAGACCCTGGCCCTGCCCTTTCTGCTGACCTTCACACCCGCCACGGTGGCGCTGGGCCTGCTGCTGCACGACGTGGAAGAACGCCTGGCCACCGAACGCGCACTGCACGGCACGGCCGCCCGGCTGCGGGCCATTGCGCAGGCCATTCCCGACGTTCTGCTGGTGCTGGATGCCCAGGGGCGCTATGTGGAAGTGCTCTCGCCCGACGACGCCCCGCTGGCCGCCAGCCCCGCCCAACTTGTGGGCAAGCGGATGCATGACGTGCTGCCCGCAGAGCAGGCCGACAGATTTGTGGAACTGATCCGCAGCACCTTGCTGTCGGGCCAGACGCAGAGCGTGGAATACGAGATGCAAACCCTCTCGGGCACGCGGCAATTTGAAGGGCGCGCACAGCCCCTGGGGGTGACAGTGGGTGGCCAGGCGGCCGTGGTCTTCCTGGCGCGGGACATCACCCAACGCAAGCGCGCCGAAAGTGCGCTGCGCGAGTCAGAGCTTCGCTTTCGCTCGCTGCTGCGCAATATCCCGTCCATCTCGGTGCAAGGCTATCTGGAAGATGGCACCACGAGCTACTGGAACCAGGCCTCCGAGGAGCTGTATGGCTACACGGCCGAGGAGGCACTGGGCAGCAACCTGCTCGACCTCATCATTCCGCCCCCCATGCGCGACGCCGTGCGTGAACACGTACGCCACATGTTCGCCACGGCCGAGGTGATTCCCGCTGGCGAGCTGCAGCTGCAGCGCAAGGACGGTACGCCCGTGCATGTCTTCTCGAGCCATGCCTACATCCGGGTGCCAGGCCACCCACCGGAGATGTTCTGTATCGACATCGACATCTCGGGCCGCAAGGCGGCCGAGGACGAGGCCCGCTACCTGGCCTTCTACGACGCCCTCACGCAGCTGCCCAATCGGCGCCTGCTGGTAGACCGCCTGCAGCAGGTGCTGGCCAGCGGCGCACGCTCGGGCTTGACCACAGCCGTGCTGTTTGTGGACCTGGACAACTTCAAGACCCTGAACGACACCCGGGGCCACGAGGTGGGCGACCTGCTGCTCAAGGAAGTGGCCCTGCGCCTGCGCGGCTGCGTGCGCGAGCAGGACACGGTGGCCCGGCTGGGGGGCGACGAGTTTGTGGTGGTGCTGCAGAACCTGAGCAGTGACCCGCCGGAAGCCGCCGCCCAGGCGCGCACGCTGGGCGAACTGATCCTGGCCCAGCTGCGCCAACCCTACGATCTGGCCGGGCATGAACACCACTTCACAGCCAGCATCGGGGTGACGCTGCTGCGCGAGCACCGTGACTCGGTGGACGAGGTGCTCAAACAGGCCGACATGGCCATGTACCGCGCCAAGGACGCGGGCCGCAATACCCTGCGCTTTTTTGACCCTGACATGCAGCAGGCCGTGAACCGCCGCGCGCTGCTGGAAACGGAGCTGCACAATGGCCTGCGCCAGTCGCAGTTCCTGCTGCTGTACCAGCCCCAGGTGAACGCGCAGGGGCGGGTTACCGGCGCAGAGGCGTTGGTGCGCTGGCAACACCCCGCGCACGGCATGGTGCCGCCATCGGAGTTCATCCCGCTGGCAGAGGAATCCGGCCTCATCCTGCCCTTGGGTTATTGGGTGATGGAAACCGCCCTGCGCCAACAAGCCCGGTGGCGGCTGGATCCGGCAATGGCCCACCTGAGCCTGGCCATCAACGTCAGCGCGCGGCAGTTTCTGCAGGAAGACTTTGTGACACAGGTGCTGGCCTTGCTGCAGCGCACTGGCGCCGACCCGGCGCACATCAAGCTGGAGCTGACCGAAAGCCTGCTGCTGGACAACGTGGACAGCGTGATCGCCACCATGCGCGCACTCAAAGCCCAGGGCCTGGGCTTTTCGCTGGATGACTTTGGCACCGGCTATTCGTCCTTGAGCTACCTCAAGCGCCTGCCGCTGGACCAGATCAAGATCGACCAGGGTTTTGTACGCGACGTGCTGCTGGACCCCAGCGACGCAGCCATCGCACGCTCCATCATCGCGCTGGCCGGCAGCCTGGGTCTGGACGTGATCGCCGAGGGGGTCGAAACGGCAGCGCACCACCAGTTTCTGCTGGCGCACGGCTGCAAGGCGTTTCAGGGCTATCTGTTTGGCAGGCCGATGGCGCTGGAAGACTTTGAAGGGGTCGCGCGGGAGGTGCTGGGCCCGGAAGGCACCTCCAGCTGACCTTGGGCCGGTATCGGGATTGCATTCAAGGTACCACACAGAAGTGCCGATAACCAGGGGCCACGCCAGCCCGCACCGCGCCGGACCTCCGTGGAAACCATGGAGGTGCCCCATGAGAATCGAGTCGTCCACCCTGCAGATGCAGTCCCAGCATGTCGCCACGCGCATGCACAGCCAGACAAGCCGCCTGGAAATGTGGGTGGGCGACCGCCCCGCCAGCACGCCCCTCGCCCGCCAGGCACCGCCGCTGCAAATCTCCACCGCTGCCCGCCTGGCCCAGGCCGCCCATGCACCCCATGGGGCCACCACCTCGGTCGAGCCTCTGCCGGAGCGCGCCCGCGACGAGGGCCTGACGCCCCAGCTCGCCATGATCCGCGATCTGATCGAACGCATGACCGGGGTGCTCGTCCGCGTCTATGCCGGGCCGCAGTCCACCGACGCGCCCGCAGCTCCCCCGCCCCCCTTGGCCCCAACGAACAGCACGGCCGCAGCCCCGCGCCAGCGCGCGGGCTTTGGCCTGATCTATGAGCAGCGCGAAGTGCTGGAAGAAACCGAGCGCACCCAGTTCGCTGCAGCGGGCACTGTGCGCACCACCGATGGCCGGGAAATCCGGTTCACGCTGCAGCTGGATATGCAACGCAGCTACCGCGAGGAATCCTCCGTGAGCCTGCGGCTGGGCGACGCCGTGGCGGTGGACCCGCTGGTCATCAACTTCGACGGCACCGCCGCCCAATTGCAGGACCTGCGCTTTGCCTTCGACCTGGACGGCGACGGGCAGACCGAACAAGTGCCGCTGCTTGCCGGCAACCGGGGTTATCTGGCGCTGGACACCAACCAGAACGCGCGCATCGACAGCGGCCTGGAACTCTTCGGCCCGGACACGGGCAACGGCTTTACAGAACTGGCCCGGCATGACAGCGACGGCAACGGCTGGCTCGATGAGGCCGACCCGGTCTTCCATCGGCTGCGCGTGTGGACCCCGAATGCAGATGGCAGCGGTAGCCTGCAGACCCTGGAGGAACTGGGCGTGGGCGCGGTGCAACTCACCGCCCAGGCAACGCCCTTCGCCCTGCGCACGGCGGACAACCACAGCCTGGGCGCCGTGCGCTCCACCAGTATCTACCTGCGAGAAAACGGCAGCGCGGGCACGGTGCAGCAGATCGACCTGAGCGTGTGATCGCGATCCAAGAGTTTGAGCGACCCGTACCAGCGGCCGAGACGTCCGCAAACTGGGGAATGCCCAAGCTTCATGCCAGCACCGTAGCGTGGGCCACCTGCGCATCCACCCAGTCAGCATATTCCGCGGACCCCTGCAGCGCGTGCGTGACCAGCTGCGGCAGCGCATAGGGATGCTGCGCCCGCAGCAGCGCCAGCAAAGGGTGCAGCGCACGGGGCACGGTCTTGCACACCAGCCGGAGCTCGCGGTCCTCCTGCAACGCGCCCTGCCAACGAAAGTAGGCCGTGATGGGCTCCACCTGCACACAGGCCGCCAGCCGCGCCTGCAAGACCAGCTGTGCCAGCCGCCGCGCTTCCGCTTCGGTGGCCACCGTGGTAGTGACAACGAGAATGTCGCAAAGGGCGGTCGGCTCAGTCATGCGCGTCTCCCGAAGGCGTTGGGCGGTGCAGTCTGCCATAGCGGGGGATGCAATGCCAGCGGCGCGAAAACCGCTGGATCATGAAAAGACTGCTCTATTTGTCGCAACAATCGCAAAAAACTTGGCTACAAAGGGCTGGAACCCCGTACCGGGAACACGCTCTGACAACGAGATATTGGATTCGCCGCGGCCTCTGCAGGCATCAAATTCCCCTTTGAATCAATGGCTTAGCACAACCATGCTGCCATAGCGCCTTCTGATTCCTGGGCCGATGGCCCAGGCGACTGTCGATGTGCACTGAGCGTTGTACTGCCGAATTTGAGAAATCAACCGCTTAGAACGACACGAGGTGCATACACCTTTGTACTTTTTATTCCCTCAGGGTTGTACTTTTCCGATCGGTCTTCACTGAGTCTTGAATCGCCCCGGTTTTTGAGGAGGCTCAACACTCTGAGAGGATTGAGCCATGAAGAAGACGAACAAGTTCTCGCCCGAGGTGCGTGAGCGCGCAGTGAGAATGGTGCAGGAGCAGCGCGGGGAGTACCCATCCCTGTGGGCTGCCATCGAATCCATTGCCCCCAAGATTGGCTGCGTGCCGCAGACCCTGATCGAGTGGGTCAAGCGTGCCGAAGTTGATGCAGGCACGCGAGAAGGCGTCACCACAGCCGAAGCCCAGCGGGTCAAGGAGCTGGAGCGCGAGGTCAAAGAATTGCGCGAGCCAACGAGATATTGAAGCTGGCCAGCGCGTTTTTCGCCCAGGCGGAGCTCGACCGCCGGCTCAAGTCTTGAGGGCCTTTATCGACCAGCAGCGCAATGCTTTCGGGGTCGAGCCGCTCTGCAAGGTCTTGCAGGTTGCCCCGTCAGCGTATCGGCGCCACGCCGCGCTGGTGCGCGAGCCTCACAAACGCTGCGCCAGAGCGAAACGAGACGAATTGCTGATGCCGCAGATTCAACGAGTCTGGCAGGCCAACATGCAGGTTTATGGCGCCGACAAGGTATGGCGGCAACTAGCGCGCGAAGGCGTGACCGTGGCCCGCTGCACGGTAGAGCGTCTGATGCGCAGCATGGGACTGCGTGGTGTGATGCGCGGCAAGGCCGTACGAACCACCGTCAGTGATGGCAAAGCACCATGTCCATTGGACCGGGTCAACCGGCAGTTCCGGGCCGAGAGGCCGAACCAGTTGTGGGTGAGCGACTTCACTTACGTTTCGACTTGGCAAGGCTGGCTGTACGTAGCCTTCGTCATCGACGTGTTTGCCAGGCGCATCGTTGGGTGGCGGGTGAGCAGTTCAATGCGCACGGACTTTGTTCTCGACGCCCTGGAGCAAGCCCTCTATGCCCGTCAGCCTGAGCGCGATGGCAGTTTGGTTTGTCACTCCGATAGAGGCTCGCAATACGTCAGCATTCGCTACACCGAGCGACTGGCGGAAGCTGGCATCGAGCCTTCGGTGGGCAGCAAGGGCGACAGCTACGACAACGCCCTGGCCGAGACCATCAACGGCCTGTACAAGGCCGAACTGATTCACCGCCGGGCTCCCTGGAAAACCAAGGAAGCAGTCGAGTTCGCCACGCTCGAATGGGTATCGTGGTTCAACCACCATCGCCTGCTCGAACCCATCGGGTACATCCCGCCTGCTGAGGCTGAGGCAAGCTACTACCGGCAACTCGCCAGTCAGGCCACTGTGGAAGTGGGCTGACTTAAACCAAACAGCCTCCGCAGAAACCGGGGCGATTCAATTTGCGATCCTCTACGAGGACCGGTTCACGAAATCGAGCACGTAAGATATTCATTCACCTTCGCCAAATCGGTGAAGGCTCAGTGAGCCTCACACACGGAAACTCGGACAGTCCCCTGAGCCCAGGCGGACACTGTGAGTGTCACAGCTCCAAAGAATCTCGTACTCCCAAAGCAAAAAACCCCAGTCATATTTGACTGGGGTTTTCTGGGCTGTAAGAGCCTGACGATGACCTACTTTCACACGGGAACCCGCACTATCATCGGCGCAAAGTCGTTTCACTGTCCTGTTCGGGATGGGAAGGAGTGGTACCAACTTGCTATGGTCATCAGGCATAACTTGGTGCTGAGCTGTTCGAGGAACAGCTCGGCGAATTCATAGAGTTTGGAATCAGATTTTATGTGTTTTGACTGCGTCAACTTGGCATAACAATCTTTGAGCTTTTCACACATTCCTTACGGTTTGCATATTGGCTATCAAAGTTATAGGGTCAAGCCGCACGAGCAATTAGTATCAGTTAGCTTAACGCATTACTGCGCTTCCACACCTGACCTATCAACGTCCTGGTCTTGAACGACTCTTTAGGGGGCTCAAGGCCCCGG